>Ga0114946_10000330_pt1 | contig 30627 bp, 26 predicted proteins | sample WalLakDeSediment_FD_88676 | JGI IMG/M metagenome (GOLD analysis project Ga0114946, IMG submission 88676) | Lake sediment microbial communities from Walker lake, Nevada to study Microbial Dark Matter (Phase II) - Walker Lake 11/02/13 Deep Sediment | ecosystem: Environmental > Aquatic >... | reverse complement strand
GCTGGGTAAAAAAGTGTTATTGCTTAACGGGGATATACAATCGGCCTATTTGTCCGGAAAAGATAAATCTACAATACCGGTAATGTCGGATATTGGAACCGCTACACTGCTGGATTTTGATAAAGGAGCAAATAAGTGGCAGTTTGCTTTTTACACTGACGGTAGTGGCAGAGAAGCTCTTTTTATTCCAGCCGGCGGAGCTAAGCGTCCAGTTCAGATCGAAGATTTGAGCTACAAAGAGGATGCTGACGGTAGTAAAAGGCGAGAAGTAGACATTTATATGGATGGTTTTGAAGTGTATAAGTTTGTTGCAAAAGATGCGAGTAAATTTATCATGCAATTCATGGAAGAAAATGGGCCTTCACTCGATAATATTGATGCATTTGTGCCGCATCAGGCCAATATGTATATGATTGATCAGCTGGCAAAAAAGTTAAAGTTTAATCCGGATAAAGTCTGGAAAAGTGGAGATATTTATGGGAATCCCGGTTCGGCTTCCATTCCTTTAACCATCGCGCATAATGCAAATGAATGGTTCCTCAAAAAAAATCAATGCAGAATCTTGATGTCAGGTTTTGGTGGGGGTTTGTCTGCCAGTGTTGCCAGTTTATCCATACCGGGTGATGGTTATTACTCTGTGATCAGGAAAGAAAAAGGTAAAAAAGGAAATGAATAAATTCTTGGAGTTTGTTGCGGAAATATTTGAAGTAAGTGCTGAAGAATTGTCGGGAGATACTGCCTATAAAAGTATACCCCAGTGGAATTCATTAATGCATTTAAGATTGGTTGCAGAAATAGAAGAGCGTTTTGGAGCCGAAATTCCCATCGATGAAGTTCCGGATATTAAGACGCTGGCAGATTTTTATGTCTATATTCCTGAAGCTAATAAAGAAGCTGGGAGTTATAAAGGATGAGACTAGCGATATTATCCAATGTAAATCTTGACATGCTAAATCAATACCTGTCAAAAGAATTTGAAGTGTTTCAAGCACAGGGATATGGCCAATGGATTCAAGAAACGATCACACCAAGCCGAGAACTGAGCAATTTTAACCCCGATGTTTTTTTCATATTATTGGATGGCTATTCATTGTTGGAAGGATTTGATGCCAGGGCCAAAGCGGAGAAAGAATTGCTTGGGGTGGTCAAACATATCAATAACCTGGCCTCCTTGCACCCAACATCAAAGATTTTTGCTTCCAACATAGATATCGTTTCAAAGCGAATCACCGAGGGTGATCGATTAAGAATCGAAAACCACTATATGAATTATTGGGAAGATGAGCTTTTCCAGTGCATGCAAAAACAATCTAACCTTCATTTATTTGATTTAAGAGTGCTGATCGAAAACATTGGACGACGAAATTTCTACTCGGATAAGATGTGGTACATGGGTTCCATACCTTACAGCATCGAAGGTCTTAAAAGTTTAGCTGAAGCAGTTGATCACAAAATAAAGCTCCATATAATGACTAGAAAGAAAGTTTTGGTATTGGATCTGGATAACACGCTCTGGGGTGGTGTTTTAGGCGAGGATGGCATGGAAGGGATTGAGATCGCAACCAGCCTGCTGGGCGCGGCATATAGAGACGCTCAATTAAGAATAAAGGAGATAGCGGATACCGGAATCCTGCTTGCCATAGTGTCCAAGAACAATGAAGAAGATGTTTACAACGTATTGTCTAATCACCCCCAGATGGTATTGAAGAGAGACGATTTTGTCGCCATATGCGCCAACTGGGAATCAAAAGCTGAAAATATCGTAAGCATTGCGAAGAAATTAAATTTAGGACTCGATTCTTTTGTTTTTTTAGATGACAATCCAGTGGAAAGAAAAGCTGTAAAATTAGGCTTGCCGGATGTATCGGTAATAGAATTTCCAAAAGATGTATCAAAACTGCCTCATGTCATTCAAGAAGCATTTTATCGGCACTTTTACATTACAAGGCTTACAGATGAAGACCTTTCAAAAACAGAACAATACCAGCAGGAAATAAAAAGGCAGTTCGTGCTGGATAATTCTATTTCGATGGAAGAATACCTAAGCTCACTGCAGATTGAGATAGTCCTTGAAACTATGCGCAGTGAACAATTAGAGCGTGTAGCACAGCTTACGCAAAAAACAAATCAGTTCAACCTGCTGACGACTCGCTATTCTAAAGAGCAATTAAATGAATATAATGCTGAAAATAATAATCATATATTCGTGGCAACCGTTTCTGACCGATATGGCAGCAGTGGCTTAGTGTTTGTATTGATGGCATCTATAGATGGGGCTCAGGCACAGATCGATAATTTGTTAATGAGCTGTCGAGTCATGGGCCGCCATATTGAAGATACTGTGATGACGGCATTGGAGAAAAAGTTAAAACAGGCAGGAATAAAAAAGATCAAAGCCAGGTTTATCCCCACCGAACGAAATAAACCTGCCATGAATTTACTTGAACGAATGGATTATAAATTGATTAAAAAGAATAATAATGGGGTAAAGGATTATATCCGAGATTTAGACGATGAGTGCCCACAGCGCAAAAATATCAATACCTTAATTTGGAGTGAAAGGGATCGATGATAGAGTGGATAATTTTTTTGAACTTATCGCAGAAATACTGGAAGTAGATATTGATGATATTAGCTTAGAAACAGATTTTCGTAAGGATATCGAAGATTGGGACTCCATGAAAGGATTTGCCATAATCTGCTTGATAGAGGATGAATATGATCGATACATAGATGTCCCTACATTTTTAAATTGCATTACGCTAGGGGACTTATATAAAAAGGCAACAAATGCTGATTAATTCTAAGGAGATTTTTAGTAATGATAAACAAACCCATATTGGTTACTGGAGCTTCAGGGGGCATAGGTGAAGCTCTGGTACATAGTTTGGCAGCTAAAGATTATTCTATTATTGCTTTGGGCCGGAATAAGGAAGAGTTTGAAGATAAATTTAAAGATCTGAAACAGTGTGTTTGCCTGTCGGCAGATCTTAATCAATTACAAAAAATACCTTCTCTTATCAAAAAAGTAAAAAGCAAATATGGAAAGATTAGAGGTATGGTTCACTGCGCCGGTTTCGATAAACTTGGACCGCTTTATCTGGCTCGGATTGATGATATCTCTGCTCTTTTTAATATACACGTTATGGCGCCAATGTTAATGTGTAGCCAAATAGCAAAAAAAGGCAATGCGGCAGAAGGCTGTGCCGTTGTTCTTATCTCATCCTTGGCTGCGCATGAAGGCGCCATGGGGCACACTTCTTATGCCGCCGCGAAAGGAGCCCTTGAAGGATACCTGCCGAGCGCTGCCGCCGAGCTTGCAGACAGGGGCATTCGCATTAATATAGTAATCCCCGGTGTTGTAAAAACGAGAATGTCTGCCGGTTATCTGGATAAAATGGATCCGGAACAGAAATCAGCACTCGAGAAGAGTTATCCTTTGGGCTTGGGAGAACCTGAAGATGTTGCCAATGCTATCGTTTTTCTCCTCAGCGATGACTCAAAATGGATAACCGGGCAAACCCTTATAATTGATGGTGGCCATATGTGCCGAAAAGCTTGATTATTCATAGTCAGTAGCTATCTGCGGTAGCGATTAACAAAACGCATAAGACTTGTGAGTGATTTAATAAGCTCAGTAACCGGGGTAAGAATATTATGATTAAACTATATTTCAGGGAAATAGAGGAGGCAAAATCTAACTCAAATACACTGACGAACCACTTTATTGGAGATTATCTTAAAACCGGGATAAAATGCTTTCAAATAGGCAAGAGTGAACATGGCAAACCTTATTTAATAGATCATCCGAATATCCACTTTAACATATCACATACCGGTAATGCTTTCGTCTGTGCGTTGGCAGATGAACCTGTAGGGGTAGATATTGAAACAGAAAAAAGGTTCCATAAGGGCATTGCCAGAAAGTTTTTTACTGTAGACGAGCAAAAATATGTTTTTGATAAACCGAACAGGCAACATGAACGGTTTACCGAGATATGGGTGAAAAAGGAAGCTTATGTTAAATGGCTGGGCCTCGGCTTGTCAATGCCTTTTTACTCTTTTGATGTATTGGAAGATCGAAGAATAAAAGTTTACAGGATCGGCAAGTATATCATAGGCATATGCTCTGATGCGATTTGCAGACTAAATAAAGAATTTGCAATTGAAATATGTTCCGGGTAAACAGTGGCAGTGGATAGGGCAAAATCAGGTCATCGGCGGATCATTGGGAGAGCAAATGATGGTAAAAATACTAATATTAGGCAATGATGATGGAGGCGTATATAAATTTCGAAAAGAGCTTATAGAAGAATTATCCAGGAAAAATAGAGTATATATATCTGTACCTTTTGACAGATTCATTTCGCTGCTTATGGAGTTAGATTGTGAATTAATCGATACCCCAATTGGAAGGAGGAAGATTAACCCGATAATTGACTTAAGTTTATTGTTACGCTATATGCGCATGATTCGGAGGATCAAACCCGATCTGGTTTTTACTTATACAGTTAAGCCTAATGTTTACGGTGGCATTGTTTGCAGGATAATGAAAGTGCCCTATATGGCTAATATAACCGGCCTGGGTACATCTGTAGAAAACGTCGGTTATATTAAGAAAATAGTTTTAAAACTATATGAAGTTGGTTTAAAACAAGCTTCATGTGTTTTTTTTCAAAACGAAAGTAACCAAGACTACTTTACGAAAAAGAGTTTAATAAACAGCAAGACAAGGCTTATACCCGGTTCAGGAGTGAACCTTAATTATTATGCTTTGGAAGAATATCCTGATGATGCAGAAGGAATAAAATTTCTCTTTATTGGGCGGATCATGAGGGATAAGGGTATTAATGAATTATTAGAAGCAGCAATAGAGATAAAAAAAAGATATAAAGATATTCACTTTAATTTAGTTGGACTAATTGAGGATGATATGTCTAAGAAAATAAATGATTTTAAGGAGCATGGAATTATTAATTATTATGATGAAAAGCTTGACATCCGTTCTTTCATAAGGCAAAGCCACGCAATCATACTTCCCTCCTATCACGAGGGGACCTCAAACGTGCTGCTTGAAGCAGCCTCATCGGGACGGCCTGTTTTGGCTTCAAGAGTAACCGGTTGCCGGGAAACCCTTGATGAAGGTGTGAGCGGTTTATGCTTTGAGGCCCGGAATATAGACAGTTTAGTTCAAACAATAATCAAGTTTATTGAATTGCCCCACGAACGAAAAGAAATGATGGGCCTGGCGGGACGAAAAAAAATGGAAAAGGAATATGATAGAACTATTGTTGTTAATGCCTATATAGAGGAGATTGAGAAGGTTCTTAAGGGAAAAGAGCTTAGTTGACCAACAATTATCTTCCAAAAAGCTGATACGATTGATATTTAATGCAACAGATAATACTTGAGGTGAAGGCTATCTATGTGTGGAATAAATGGATATAAACAATGTCATCCTAAATTGGATAAAGATCAAATAACCAGTTTGTTAAAAGCTATGAATAATCATATAATCCATCGTGGGCCGGACGATGAGGGAATATACGTAAACGAAAATATTGGTCTGGGTATGAGAAGATTATCAATTATTGATTTAGCAACCGGAAGACAGCCTATTTTTAACGAAAATAAGACTTTGGCTATTGTAGCGAATGGAGAAATATATAATTATATATCGCTAAAGCAGGATCTATTGGCCAAAGGCCATGGTTTTTCTACAAAAAGTGACACTGAAGTCGTGTTACATTGTTATGAGGAATATGGCTATGAAAGTTTTAATAAACTTAACGGCATGTTCGCTTTTGCAATCTATGATTTAGTTCATGAAAAGATCATCATTGCGAGGGATAGGGCAGGAGAAAAACCTTTATATTATTATAAAGGTGAAAGTTGTTTCCTATTTGCTTCGGAGTTAAAAAGTATTATTTCAACCGGCCTTGTTAACAAGAAAATTGATAAAAAGGCCTTAAACCAGTTCTTACAGCTTACCTATATTCCTGCACCATTAACAATACTTCAAGATGTTTACAAATTGCTTCCTGGCCATTATTTGGAGTTTGATAAAGATTTAAATCTAAAAATTGAGCAATACTGGGACGTTAAGTATCATAAAGCTGATTTAATAAATGACTACGATGAATGTAAAAAAAGGCTGAGAACAACTTTATTTAATGCAGTTGAGGAATGTATGGTATCAGATGTTCCACTGGGTGCTTTCTTAAGTGGAGGGATAGATTCTACCACTATAGTCGGCATAATGTCTCAAATAGCAAAGAAGCCCGTCAACACTTTTACGATCGGTTATAAAGATAAACAATATGATGAGAGTGACAGAGCTCAAAAAGTATCTAAACTTCACAAAACGAACCATCATCTTTATTGTTTAGATTATAATGATGTGCTGCCTGAATTAAATAAGATATTGGATAACATTGATGAACCATTTGCGGATTCCTCAATCTTACCGACATTCATGGTTTCAAAATTTGCGGGGCAGCATGTGAAAGCAGCATTGACCGGGGATGCAGGAGATGAGTTGTTTGGGGGATACAATAAATACCTGATAGGCTTCTACTCAAATAAATATAAAAAAATACCAAAATGGTTCAGAGATAATATAATTTCCCGAGTTTTATATGCTTTGCCTTGTGATAAACATATAATGAATAAAGCTCGTAAAGTCATAGATAATGCTGAAAAGAGCGTATTCGAACAACACAGAGACCTTATGTTTTTAGGTTTTAATCAAGATGAACTTTCACATCTTCTAAAAGAGAACTGGATAGAATTAAATAGCACGGATTTCATCCGTGATTACTATTATATGCAGCATGAAACCGGGGACGAAATGACACGCGCTTTCTATACAGATTTTAAGGTAATCCTTGAGGGTGATATGCTAAAAAAGGTGGATAAGGCCAGCATGTTGTGTTCACTTGAAACACGAGCACCTATACTTCACAAAGACGTTATCGAACTTGCTGCCCGGATTCCAAGTAAATTTAAGATAAACTCCCAGAAGACTAAGATTATTTTTAAAGATACTTTTAAAGATCTGATTCCTTATGAACTCTTAACTGCAAGCAAAAAGGGGTTTGGGGTTCCAATTGGCACTTGGTTCAGAAATGAACTAAAAGCCGATTTGGTTGCAGAACTGAATAGGGATAAGATTGAAGAGGATGGATTTTTTGACTACAAGTATATTAGTAATATTTTAGAAGAGCATTTTTCTAAGAAAATAGATCGTGCTAGTGAATTATGGTCATTATATGTTTTTTGCAAATGGTATAGAAATTACTTTGGTTAGTTCATCATTCTGGACACCAGCTATGTACACTTTTTTATATAAGTGATTTTTTGGGAGGGTAATTATTGACGTTAAAAATATTGATTCTTTCGGATACAGCCTGGAATACTGACAATAGTTTTGGTAATACATTTTCTAATTTTTTCGATAACATTAAAGGGTTGGAGATAGCGAACATCTATTGCAGTTACGGTGTACCTAAAAACAATATTGTTAACAATTACTTTCAAATCACGGAAAAGTCTTTACTAATTAATCTCATGAATAAAAAAATCCCATCAGGAAGAGAGCTTACTGATCTAGATTGTGCAAATCATCTCAATAAAACCGAAAATAAATTGTTCAATCATGCTCGAAAAAAACGGTTGCAAATGTATTTTTGGGTAAGAGATTTTATTTGGAAAATAGGTCGTTGGAAATCTTCCGAACTACAGAAATTCATCTCCGATTTCGGCCCGGATATAGTTTTTCAGCCAATTTATTATTCGAACTACCTAAATGATATTGCTTTATTTATCAAAGAGTTTACAAATGTACCAATGGTTGGCTATATTGGCGATGATATTTATACATTGCAGCAGTTTTCTTTATCACCTTTATACTGGATTAACCGTTTTATGATTCGTGAAAAGGTGAAAAAAGTTGTTGGCAAATGTAATTATATATATGTAGTTTCAGACATACAAAAAAAAGAATATGAGAAAATATTTAATATTGATTGTAAAATTTTAAGAAAGGGAGCAGAATTTTCTGATAAACCAAGATTGAAAAGAGTTTACGAAAAACCAATCAAGTTAATCTATACTGGGAATATTTATGCTGGAAGGTGGAAGGTTTTATCTTCTATAGGCGAGGCACTAGAAAAGATTAATTCAAATTCGCTTAGCGCAAAACTTTTTATCTACACGATGACGCCAATGACAAAGAAAATGAAAAAACATTTAACTATGAATGAAAATATCGTGATGATGGGTGGAGTACCTTCAAGTGAGATCAAGCACATACAAAATGAGGCCGATATTTTAGTACATGTGGAATCTTTTGATTTAAAAGAGAAGTTATTGGTACGTCAATCTTTTTCAACAAAAATTATTGATTATTTAACTGCAGCTAAATGTATTTTTGCTGTCGGTGATAAGAGCATTGCATCAATTAAATATCTGGCAATGAATGATGCTGCAGTTATTGCATTTTCTGAAAAAGCAGTTTACTTAAAGTTGAAAGAAATTATAGAAGACAATAACAAATTACTTGAGTACGGTGAAAAAGCATGGAACTGCGGCAAACACAATCACCAAATAGATTCTATACAAAGTAAGTTGTACAAGGATTTACATGCTCTGGCAAAGGAATCTTAAACATGAGAATTTTACATATTAATGCTATAAGCGGTATTAGAAGCACAGGGCGCTCTTATTTGGATTTAGCGGAGTATCTGAACAATAATGGCGACGAGGGCTATATTGCCTATGCAAGTGGCTTGCCCTATAAGAAAGGGTACAAGATCGGCAAGCCTTTTGAATATAAAATTCATGGTTTGCTTTCCCGTGCTTTTGGAATGCAAGCGTACTTTTCAAAAAACGGAACACGTAATCTTTTAAGCTATATTGATCGCCTCGATCCGGATCTAGTACATCTTGGGAACCTACACGCAAATTTTATCAATCTAGAACTTCTTCTCACTTATTTGGCAAGGAAAGATTTACCAACAGTGCTAACTTTGCATGACTGTTGGTTTTTTACCGGCAAATGCTGTCATTATACAGTTGACAATTGTTATAAATGGCAGGGTCAATGTTTAAATTGCCCCAGGCTGCAAAAGGATAATCCCAGCTGGTTTCTTGATCGTACGAACAAAATGCATAGAGACAAAAAACTATGGTTGGGGGAAATACCAAGGCTTGCCGTTGTTGGAGTTTCAGATTGGTTAACAAATGAAGCAAAAAAATCTTTTTTGGCTTCGGCAAACATTGTTACTCGCATATATAATTGGATTGATTCTGATGTTTTCAAGCCTGTGCAAACTTTTGCAACCCGTAAAAGATTAGGTTTGAACAGACAATTTGTTATACTTGGCGTTGCAAGTGGCTGGAGCAATTTAAAGGGATTGGATAAATTTATTGAGCTTGCCGGGCTTGTATCGAAGGATGTCAGCATAGTATTAGTTGGGAATATAAAAACACCTGTAAGGTTACCTGATAATATTATAAAGATCAAAGAAACCCATAATGTCAATGAGTTGGTCGAATATTACTCAATGGCAGATGTTTTTATAAACTTATCTATTGAAGAAACTTTTGGAAAGGTTACTGCTGAAGCGCTCGCCTGTGGCACTCCGGCGATAGTCATTAATTCTACGGCAAATCCAGAATTAATTGGTGATGGATGCGGGTACGTAGTTGAAAAAGATGATGCTGCCAAGGTTTTAGAGCATCTGTCTAATATTCAAAAACAGGGTAAAGCTGCCTATAGCCAATACTGTATCGAGTATGCAAGGAAAAGCTTCAATAAGCATGATAGAATTCACGATTATATTGTTTTATATGACAATCTTATAGGTAGAGGTTTTGCTAAATGCTAATTTTTGAGGTGTATATTGCCTTACTAGGAACTTTAAAGCTGGCTCTTCGCAACATAAAGAACAACAACCAATATTTAACATTGATTGCGGGTTTGTTGCTATTTATCATAAGTTCGCTCAGGCACTATGGTTTTGCACCGGATCCGACAAATTACATGAATCAATACTATTCATTGTATAATATTGATTTATCTGAGCTGTGGTTCTTTTTTATTAACAATGAAGGACAAGATCCTTTTTTTTATCTAATCTCTAAGATTGTTATTTTACTTGGTGCAGATCATCAGGTTTGGTTTGCTGTAATAGCTGCAACTTTTTGTTTTTCAGTTTCTAAAGTTATTTATAAATATTCCGATGAAGCTTTTTTAAGTTTTTTGATACTTGCCTCACTGAGCTATATATTTTTTAGTTTAACTGGGTTAAGGCAGACAGTTGCTTTATCAATGGTTCTGTTATCATACCCATATCTGAGGGAGAGGAAATTTTTTCCGTTTGTTATTGTGGTCGTGTTCGGATCATTGTTTCATGCGTCAGCAATTATTTTCCTTATAGCTTATCCTTTGGCGAACATAAAAATTGGTTGGCATTATGTTGCAATCCTGTCTATAGCATTCTTTATTGTTAATTTTTCTAGTGAAACAATAAGGTTAACTATCGAAATGTGGGGTTGGACAGAAACATATATAGCATATGCTGACAGAGAAATTGCTTTGACATATTCTGGATTTATAATCCAATTATTAATATTTACATTCTGCCTTTTTTACAGTAAAGGGGTTTTAAAGGCGGACAAGAAAAATATAACCCTATACAATTTGTTGTATTTAGGTTTGCTATTTCAATTAAATACTTTCGTTATTGCGGAGTTTTTCAGAATAAGCATGTATTTTAGCATATTTAGTATTATCCTAGTGCCAAAAGCTATCCATGTGGAAAAGAATAGCAATTTTAAGTGGGCAGTCAATTTTGCGGTTTATGGAGCGCTGTTGGCCTATTTTGTTCGCAGTGGTACTTTTAGCGAGTATTTTTTTTATTGGCAGTAAGGCAAGGATTAACTTAGTTATATTTCGTGATTGAAAATGCTGCTTGCCTTATTATTTTATAAAAAAGCAACATTAATAAACAATTATTCGATCAAGGTGAATCCAATGCGATCTCTAATCCTGTGTAACTCAGTTTATCAAGTTTTTACCGCCCTAAATTTAAAATTGAATATGCTTGATTCTGAAACTGTTGATATTATGATTACCGATATCATTCCTGAGCATGCCAAGCTGGCGAAAAGGCTGGAAAACTCTGGATTATTCGAGATGGTTTATGCTGTTAATAGCAAGTTTATCTCTAGGCAGCAATATAAAATGACAAGAAGCACAGTTTATGGATACCGTACCTTTCCCAAGGTTATTTTGAAACAGGCTGGAGCTGTTCCTGTATATAAATATCATGATTTTTACTTTTCCAATTATGATCATTTTTCTTCCTTTTTATATTTACAACTTCACAGGATGAATAAGTCATTAAATGTTTCAGTTTTTGAAGATGGCGGAAGTAGTTATATTATGACCTACCAGGATGTTAACAAGGTTGAAAAAAGGTTAGAACGTTTTTTAGGCATGCGGCCACTTGGCAGTACAGATGCCAGATTGTTGCTTTATGAGCCGGATTTATATTGCAGAAATGATTACGATGAAGTGGATGCATTACCAAAAATATCGCTTGCCGACCAGAAGTTTCGCGATAAAGTTAATTATGTATTCCATATTGACGATATCGTGCCTATCGATGAGGATTACATTTTTATGGAAGAATCTTTTGTCGCTGATGGACTGGAAAATAACGATGCAGAAATAATCGAAGAGTGTTATAAAATTTGTGGAAAAGATAATTTTATATTAAAGCCACACCCAAGAAATCCTTATAATCGATTTGAAAATAGTGGGGTAAAAATTCTCAACACCAATGTTCCCTGGGAGGTTTACTGTCACAATCAGAACCTAAAAGACAAGATTGTTTTAACGGTATCTTCAAATACAGCCATATCTCCGCATATATTGTATCAGGAAGCGCCCAAATCTATCTTGCTCTATAAGCTTTTAAAAGGCCGGACCATAATGACCGAAAAGCCTGAATTCAATAATTACATGCTCAAGGCGTCGAACATGTTCTCAAAAAAGCTATTCATTCCAGATAATTTTGAAAACTTGCGCTTTATTCTAATGCAAAACCAATAAATACAACTTGCTGTTTGATTTATCTTGATTAATTAATTTTTAGAGGAAAAAGGATATGATTATCAAATTTAGCATAATAGTTCCTGCTTATAATGTTGAACAATACCTTTCTGAATGCATAGAAAGCGTATTAAATCAGACATATGATGATTTCGAACTGATACTGGTTAATGATGGTAGCAATGATAGCACACCTGGCATTTGCGACTATTATTTGCAGCAGGATTCGAGGATAAAAATAATTCACAAAAAAAATGAAGGTTTATCAGAGGCCAGAAACTCCGGTCTGAAAATAGCAACAGGAGACTATCTGACCTTTTTGGACGGAGATGACAAATATACAGCCACTGCCTTAAGCGATGCCAAAGAGATAATTCAAAAACAAAATAAACCGGAGGTTGTGATCGGAAGATTTGAAACCTTTTCTACAGATGGGACTGGGCATATATACGACCCGGAGCTGGATCAAAATTTGATCAACAATCTAAACACACCCGAAACAATGCTTAAATATATCCTCAGTAAAAATGGATTTATAATGACCGCCTGTCGCTATTTTATAAACAGAAAATTTATACTAAAAAACGATCTGTTTTTTTACCATAAAGGATATCACGAAGATGAGCATTGGTCACCTGGGTTATTTTGTTCAGCTTCAAGTTATGGCCTATATCAAAAACCTTTTTATCTATACCGGATCCGGCAAAACTCAATACAAACAATAAAAAATATTATAAGCCAGTTAGATAAAATCAGGATTTGTGATGAACTTAATGAAAAAAAGCTTTCATATTCTCAAAATTCAACAGAGAGGAGGTTTTATCAGTTCCAGATTGACAAACTGCTTGCCCAGGCCATTGGGGAATGCCCAAGGTATAGTTTGAAAGAGATTAATAAAATAGCAATTTCTGCAAGTAAAACTTTAGATAAGAATCCACAGCTTTTATATAACAATAAACTACTGGGCAAATGCTGCACTGCTTTTGGTAAACGTTTTGGCATAATTGCTTTTGCCATAGCGGTAAAACTTAAGCGTTTATATAAGGGAGAAAGAATGAATTGGTGTTTATCATAGAGATATTGATTAAAAGTGGTGGAGGGAATGATTAAAAATTGAAGGGGATTATTTTAGCCGGCGGTGCCAGTACAAGGTTATTTCCATGTAACCTGGTTACGAGTAAACAGCTGTTACCGGTATATGATAAACCAATGATTTATTACCCATTGTCTACACTTATGTTAGCCGGTATAAAAGATATATTGATAATATCTACACCTGAAGATACTCCCAAGTTAGAGAAAGTATTGGGTCACGGCGAACGACTTGGGATTGAGTTAAGCTATAAAGTTCAAGAAAAGCCGGAAGGCATTGCGCAAGCTTTTATCATTGGAGAAAAATTTATCGGCCCCGATCATGTATGTTTGATACTTGGCGACAATTTGTTCTACGGTCATGGGTTGTCTTCAATGCTTCAAGAAGCTTCACTTCAAAAAGTTGGGGCAACAATTTTTGGCTATTCGGTTAAAGATCCTGAAAGATATGGTGTCGTGGAGATTGAAAAAGCCGGCAGAGCCTTGAGCCTTGAAGAAAAACCTTCTAAACCAAAATCAGAATATGCTGTTCCGGGAATTTATTTTTATGATAATCAGGTGGTTGATATTACAAAAAAAATAAAGCCTTCCCCAAGAGGAGAGCTGGAAATAACCGATGTTAACAAAAAATACCTGGAGAAAAAGGAACTGATAGTAAAGATAATCGGCAGGGGAATTGCCTGGCTTGATACCGGAACGCCAGACAGTTTGTTGGATGCTTCATCTTTCATTGCGACCATAGAAAGAAGGCAGGGTTTAAAAATCGCTTGCATCGAAGAAATTGCTTACCGGATGGACTATATAAACAAAGACCAGCTCATAGCTATTGTTAATTCTATGCCTGGCAGTGCTTATAGTGATTATCTAAGAAACTTGCTTTAGGCATAAAGGGGGTTTTGGGGATTAACTGGGGAAGAGGGCCTATTGATGGAGTGATAATAAATAAACTTGAGAAACATTTAGACAAAAGAGGCAGCTTAACAGAAACATTTCGCATTGATGAGCTTCCAAATAGTTTGCAGCCAAAAATGAGCTATGTTTCTTTTACCGAGCCGAGGGTTTTTAGGGGGCCCCATGAACATAAGCACCAAACTGACATATTTTCATTTATCGGTCCGGGTAATTTTATCATAAAGCTATGGGACAACAGGGTTAAGAAGAAAACTTATGGCAATTACATGGAATTATTTGTTGGCGCGGATAATCCGGTTACATTAATAGTCCCACCCGGGGTGGTCCATGGTTATAAAAACATATCGAAAACTGAACAAGCCATGGCTATTAATTATCCTGATCATCTATACAAGGGATGGGGCAGACAAGAAAATGTTGATGAAATAAGATATGAGGATCTCGATGAACCTGATTTTAAGATGGAGGATTAAATTGCATATATTACTCTTAGGAAAGAACGGGCAAGTTGGATGGGAATTGCAACGTACTCTTATGCCATTGGGTCACGTTATTGCGTTGGGACGTAATGAATTGGATTTATGCAATATTGGTGCTACCCGGGACATCATTAAACGTATTAAGCCTGAATTGATCATCAATGCGGCCGCCTATAATGCAGTGGATCAAGCCGAAAAAGAGCCTGAAATAGCAATGGCTGTAAACGGGATAGCACCTGCCGTCCTGGCTGAAGAGGCAAAAAAACTGGGTGCATCAATAATTCATTATTCTACAGACTATGTTTTTGATGGTGTTCAAGAAAGCGATTATTCGGAAGATGATAGCCCCAATCCTATTAATATATATGGCAAAACCAAGCTCGAAGGTGAAAATGCTATAAGAAATATGGGTATCCCTTATTTTATAATAAGGACAAGCTGGGTTTATGGTCTAAGAAGAGACAATTTTTTATTAACCATGCTTGGTTTGGCAAATAAAAAAGAAGAAATTGATGTGGTGGCTGATCAGTACGGTAGTCCGACATGGTGCCGCTTTTTAGCGGAAGCAACTGCCTTGTTAATTAGGTCAGAAGCAATTCAAGAGAAGCAGGGTATTTATAACTTGAGCTCGGAAGGCAGAACTTCCTGGTATAAGTTTACCAAATGGATTTATAAACTTGCCGCTGTAGACATTAAAGTAAATCCCATTTTATCCGAGCAATACCCTGCTATTGCAGCCCGGCCGAAAAATTCAAATCTTTCCAATGCCAATATTAAGCAAACCTTTGGTATCGAGGTTCCTCATTGGAAAGAATGCCTGGCACTGGTTCTTGAAGGAGATTATCTAAATTTTAACTTATAAACAAATAACCCTTATAAAGAGTATTTTTAGAGCAAATAACATGTTTCTTACATCTGGCATTCTTATGACATTCATTATTTAGAGTGAGGTTATCTGTGTGCCTTTAATAATATAATATGAAGTAGGAAGTTAATATGCCTGTTATAAGTGTTATAGTTCCAATCTGCAATGCAGAAGATACAATAAAAAGATGTGTGTCAAGCGTTTTAAAACAAACCTTTACAGAATTTGAACTTGTTTTAATTAATGACGGATCCACTGATCATAGTCCTAAAATATGCAATCAGTTAGCTGAAAAAGATCAGCGTATTGTTGTTCTGCATATACCCAATAGCGGGGTTTCTAATGCCCGTAATGTGGGTTTGAAGGCGGCAAAGGGTCAATATATTGCCTTTCTTGACAGTGACGATTGGTTTGAACCGGACATGCTGGCCGTTCAGCATAATAACCTAATGATGCACAATTGTCAGTTAGCAATTGCTGGGATATATGTTGATTATCCTGATAAGGCTACGCAATTAAGCCAATATCCGATTAAAGGGCTAATAGCAAAGACGGAGTATAGCAAAATACTTAACGATTTTTATCATTTGCCTATGATGGCGCTTTGGAATAAATTGTTTGTTAAAGAGATAATATCCAAAAACGCTTTAAAGTTTGAAATTGAGATGTCATATTCTGAGGATGTGCTTTTTATTATTAATTATTTATTCTATGTGGATAAAATTTATATTTCATCTCAACCGCTATATCATTATGTGCAAAAAAATAACTGGTCTTTGACCAGAAAGTTTAACCCTTTTAGCCCATTAAATAATCAATGGGTTAACTGCCGACTAAAAAAGCTGGCAGAACTACATAATACCTTGACTCCTGAATTGATAATGACCATGAATGAAAAATACTATTCTCATGTTCATGCTGCGATATATAAAATGTTTGGTTACGATAAGTGGGATGCCGGGCAAAAAAAGGAATATTTATCCTGGTTATTAAATGACCAGCCCACAAAGGATTATTTTGCCGGCCAAAAAAAAATTAGTGCGAAACTGCTCGCGACCGGTAATTACGCTTTGCTCAGTGCATATTATGGATTAGTTTATTTATACCTGGATATCAAGGATCGAAAAAGGAGAATTTAGGTTTGAATAAGGTTGCTGCTGTTGTTTTAAACTATAAAAACTATAATGACACAATTGAATGCGTTGACAGTCTTTTGTTCCAGAAAGGCGTCAATTTAGAAATAATAATAGTGGATAACAATTCTGAAAATGAGTCTGTTGAAGTTTTACAAAAAAAATATGAGAATAACAAAAGAATAACACTGTTCACAAATGATAAAAACCTGGGTTTTAATGGAGGCAACAATATCGGCATCAGGTATGCTCACGATATCAAGGGGTGCAAATTTGTATTAGTTATTAATAATGATACAATTTTCCCTAATCGCTGCATTATAAAACAAATGGTCGAAATTTATTCACCTGATATTGCTGTTATTTCTGCCGATGTAATTGGCACAGATGCTTGTTGGCAGGCACCGGCATTTTATTTGCAAAATAAATTAATGCGTCAAACATTGTTTACTTGTTTTTCTGTAATATTAAATTATTTATTTTCTTTCCAGTTAAAATGGCTCATTATGCAAAAAAGAAAATTCATTTCAGGCAAGAAGGAATTTCATAAAAAAGTAATAGAAAAACAATCGAGGATGGACAGTATCAATGCTTATATTATTCAGGGAAGCGCATTTATGTTGACACCCTGTTTTTTTATTTTTTATAAACAGCTCTACCCCAGAACTTATCTATACTGGGAGGAAATATGCTTAAGCTGGTACTTGCATAAAGCCAAATTGAAAACAATACTGGCTAATAACCACCCAATTGTTCATAAAGATAACCGGTCTTTTTCTTATGGGCTGAATACAGAACAGGTTCAACCTTTAAAGCGGAAACTAATGGTTTCGGGCTTATTTAAAGCCCTGCCATTATTTTTCATGAGCTATAAAATGATCGACCGAACATACAATAATTAATTTCAAGATAAAAAAAATCCTTAAAAGTCAACTGTGGCTAACTGACAGCCATGGAACTGGAGCACTCCGTTTTTATTACTGGAGCATAATATGGATAAAAAGAAACTTACTATTAATCTGATCACCAGCGTAATAGCGTTCATCTTAAATATTGGTATTAACTTTTTTCTTACTCCTTATATTGTGGGGTCGATTGGGGTCGAAGCATATGGATTTGTGGCTTTGGGAGCAAACTTCATAGGTTATGTATCCCTGGTCACGATTGCCCTAAATTCCATGGCAGGAAGATTTATAACCATAGAAATCCATAAAGAAAACTGGGAGGCGGCAAACACATATTTTAGCTCTGTTTTTATAGCCAATATTATTGCAATAGGAGTAATATCAATCCCATCAATTCTATTTATATTTTTTGTTGATCAGATCATTAATATTCCAGAGCAGCTATTGAGAGACGTAAAAATTCTCTTTGTATTATTATTCATGGGATTTATTGTAAGCATTTTATTATCAACTTTTGGCGTAGCTACATTTGTGAAAAATAAACTGTATTTACAATCGCTTAGAAAAATGGAAGCTACCTTTATCCAAGCAATTATATTGCTAATACTATTTATATGTTTTGAACCTGTTGTCTCATTTGTAGGTTTTGCAGGTTTAATAGCTGGGTTGTATATGCTGTATTTTAGTGTTTATTATACAAATAAACTATTACCAGAAATAAAGATACGAAAAGCACACTTTAATTATATTGCTGTTAAAGAACTTATTTCTTCCGGTATTTGGAATACAATAACCAGGCTAGGTTTACTGCTGCTGGACGGTCTGGACCTGTTAATTGCCAACATGTTTATAAGTGTGGCTGCGATGGGAACTTTGGCAATTGCCAAAACATTCCCCAGCTTAACAATTTCATTGGTAGGAATAATCGCCGGGGTATTCATGCCGGACTTCACCAGGCTGTTTGCCCTGAACAAGAGCGAAGATTTGCTGAAAGCAATAAAGAATTCAATGAAGCTACTTGGTATTGTAATCAGCCTTCCGCTGGCAATACTTGTTTCATTTGGATATGATTTTTTTAGTTTGTGGGTGCCAACTCAGGATGCAAGGTTACTGCAAATATTATCAATATTAACAATTGCGACCATTATTGTTAGTGGGCCTATAAACAGCATTTATGGAATTTTTACTGTTACAAATAAATTAAAAGCCAACTCTATGATATTAATATTTACAGGGTTGCTAAATGTAGCGATAGTGTTTATTCTGCTTAAGACTACAAGCTTAGGTCTTTATGCAGTTGCAGGAGTAAGTAGTGTGTTGGGTATCCTGAGAAATCTTTTTTTTACTGCTCCGTTTGGGGCAAAGTATTTAGATTTAAAATGGTATACTTTCTTTCCTGAAATTGCAAAGGCAGTAATTGCATTTTTGATTGCTTCTTCCATAGGTTTAAGTATTAATTATTTTTTTGATGTAAATGATTGGTTTGGTTTATTTTTATTCGCAGGGATTACCGCTATTCTGGGCTTATTGGTTAACACATTTGTAATCTTAGATAAGCAGGAAAGAGAACATGCGATATATTTAATAAAAAACAAAGTGTCACTGAAAAAGGGTGGTTAATTCATTCCATCAGGGCATAGCTACGGAATTGCAAGCCCTTGCTGATGGATTATGTAGTCAGCTGGTTAATTATTATTGGTCTTTAGGTTGATGTCTTTATGAAAACAATTCCAATAAAGTGTATAGAAGATGGAGATGAAATTGAAAAACAATACAAAGGTTTCAAATGATCTATTGTTATCTATAATAATTCCGGTTTATAACACCGAATTATACTTAAAAGATTGTTTGGATAGTTGTTTGTGGCAAGACCTGCTGAAAGAGAAGTATGAGATTATATGCATTAATGATGGTTCTACCGACAGCAGTGCTCAAATTTTAGATTCATATCAAATTAACTATCCAAATATAAGAGTAATCAATCAGGAAAATTCAGGGGTTAGCTCAGCTAGGAATAATGGTTTGCGAGTTTCCAAAGGCAAATATGTTTGGTTCATCGATTCGGATGATTATATAAGAAAGAATTCTTTAAAAACAATTATAAATTTTTTGGAAAAACATACCTTGGATGCTATAACAGTAAAGTATTTCAAAGTTAATTCTCAAATGCATCGCGAAAAAAAATATCATAATAGACCTATAAAAGTTATAAAGAAAGATACAGTGTACTATGTATGGAGATGGATTGTCAAAAGTGAAATATTACATAAAAATGAAATATCATTCAATATAGATATGTCCTATGCCGAAGATGCACTTTGGGTTTATTACTTGGAAAGGCATCTTAAATATTTTTATTACACAAATTTTCAGGCATATTATTGTCGTATACGAAATAATTCTTTACTAAATACATACAATGAGGAAGCAAACAATAAAAAAATTAATAGTATGATTGCCATGGCAAAAGCATATCAGAGTGAACTCAACCATATAGATTGTCAAGATGCAAGTTTATTAGAAAACACTCGCATCAGAAAAGACATGAGTGCTCAAGCGGCTCTTATTCAAGCAGCTCTACATAAAAATAGAATTCAACAGAAAAGCATCCTAGATGATTTGGTAGGAATGGGTCTTTATCCTTATAAGCTTATTTGGTATAATTTAAGGCCAAAAAAGTGTTTAAAACAAACATTGATAGGTTTTAGCATATTCCTTTTCCCAATCAGAAGTTACTATTTGTTTTTTTGTTCATTTGTCTCTTTTATAAAAAAACGAAGAGTTGTTGATTGATTTTTTTTAGAGCCCTTAGAAGACTTTCAGGAGGTTAGTCATGTTTAATAATAAAACCTTATTAATAACCGGGGGCACAGGATCTTTTGGCAATGCTGTGATGAGTCGTTTCCTGGCAACTGAAATTAAGGAAGTTCGTATTTTTTCCAGAGATGAAAAGAAACAGGATGACATGAGAAGGTTTTATAATAATGATAAACTCAAATTTTATATAGGTGATGTCAGAGATATATCGAGTGTAAAAAATGCCACGTACGGTGTCGACTATCTTTTCCATGCCGCAGCCCTTAAGCAGGTTCCGTCATGCGAATTTTTTCCGGTAGAGGCGGTAAAAACAAATGTATTGGGCACCGATAACGTTCTAACTGCAGCCATTGATGCCGGGATAAAAAAAGTGATCTGTTTATCCACAGATAAAGCTGCTTACCCAATTAATGCTATGGGCATATCGAAAGCTATGATGGAAAAAGTTATTGTGGCCAAGTCGAAAATTGTTGACCCTGACAGGACTCTGATCTGCTGTACTCGCTATGGTAATGTCATGGCCTCCAGGGGGTCTGTAATCCCCTTATTTATTGAGCAGGTAAAGAACGGAAAAATGCTGACTATCACCGATCCTAATATGACCAGATTTCTGATGAGTCTTGAAGAGGCGGTAGAACTTGTTGTTTTTGCCTTCCAAAATGCTAAGGCTGGAGATATTATGGTCCATAAAGCCCCGGCATCGACTATAGGGGATCTTGCCCAGGCGATTATAGAGTTGTTTGATACGGATAATGACATAAAGATCATTGGAACGCGCCATGGTGAGAAACGCTGTGAAACTCTACTTACAAAGGAAGAGTTTATTGTGGCAGAGGATCTGGGTGGTTTTTACCGCGTGCCCTCTGATAAGAGGGATCTGAATTACGATAAATATTTTGTCGAGGGTAATCAGCGCTTGACATTTGAGGATAGAGAATATACATCTGATAATACTAAAAGGTTAAATGTAGAACAAATCAAGGAAAAACTGTTAGAACTTGATTATGTGCAAAAAGAGATAAAAGAATGGAGTGCTCGATGAAAATATTGATAACGGGTGCAAAAGGATTTATTGGGAAGAATTTGGCCGCCGAACTGACCACTCAAGGTTATGCCGATATTTTTGAGTATGATAAGGATTCAGATCCGGCATTACTTGCTAAATACTGCAAAGATGCTAATTTTGTTTTTCACCTTGCAGGAGTTAATCGCCCGAAGGAAGAGAGCGAATTCATGGCAGGTAATTATATTTTTACCTCTGAATTATTAAAGGTTTTAAAAAAATATGATAATGCCTGCCCAGTTATGATTGCTTCTTCTACGCAAGCTGCTCTTAAAAACCCTTATGGAATAAGCAAAAAGGCTGGCGAAGATTTGGTGTTTGATTATGCCAGAGAAACAGGGGCAAAGGTATTGGTTTATCGTTTCCAAAATGTCTTTGGCAAGTGGTGCAAGCCGAACTATAACAGTGCGGTAGTAACATTCTGTCATAATATTGCCGGTGATCTGCCGATTACCGTAAGTAATCCAGATGTTGTGATGAATTTAGTCTATATTGATGATTTAATAAGTGAATTAATTAATGCTCTAAAGGGGAAGGAAAATAAGGCTGGTGATTTTTGTGAAGTGCCAGTTGTTTATACTGTTACTCTTGGTGAAATTGCTGAATTGATCTATTCATTCAAAGAAACCCGTAAAGAACTAGCGATTCCTGATATGGCAGATCAGTTTACCATAAAGTTATATAGTACTTTTTTGAGCTATCTACCAGTTGACAAGTTCAGTTATCCCCTTAAGATGAATACAGATGAAAGGGGTTCGTTTACCGAATTCATAAAAACGCCTGACAGGGGCCAGATTTCTGTAAATATTTCAAAGCCTGGCACAACTAAAGGCAATCACTGGCATCATACAAAAAATGAGAAATTTTTGGTTGTCAATGGTAAAGGGGTTATCCGCTTTCGCAAGATCGGGTCAGATGAAGTTATAAAATACTATGTCAGTGGAGATAGGCTGGAAGTGGTTGATATCCCACCCGGATATACACACAATATCGAAAACCTTGGTGAAACTGATATGATAACAGTGATCTGGGCAAATGAGCCATTTAACCCGGATTCACCGGACACATATTACCTGGAGGTATAAGATGTTAGAAAAATTGAGATTGGTAACTATTTTAGGAACTAGACCTGAGATTATACGTTTATCTGAAGTGATAAAAAAATGTGATAGATATTTTATGCACACTCTTGTGCATACAGGACAAAACTGGGACGATGCCCTTAACCAGATTTTCTTTGATGATTTAGATTTAAGAGAACCCGATTATTATCTTGAAGCAGTGGGAGGAGATTTGGGTGAAACAATCGGCAATATTATTTCGAAAAGTTACAAGCTGCTTTTAGATGTAAAACCGGATGCCGTTTTAATCCTTGGCGATACAAATTCTGCCTTATCTGCTATTTCTGCGAAAAGACTAAAAATCCCTATCTTTCACATGGAAGCGGGCAACAGGTGCTTTGATGAGAACCTGCCTGAGGAGACCAACAGGAGAATTGTTGATCATATTGCCGATGTAAACCTATGTTACAGTGAGCATGCCAGACGGTATCTGAATGCTGAAGGTGTTGCCAAAGAGCGAACCTATGTGACTGGTTCGCCCATGGTCGAGATTTTAACAGCCAACCTTGATAAAATTAAAAAGAGCAGAATACTCGGTGAGCTGGATTTGGAAAAGGATAAATATATTTTACTCTCTGCTCACCGTGAAGAAAATATCGATATCGAAGGGCACTTTATGGCTTTAATGAAAGCGGTTAATGCCATGGCTGATCGATATGATATGCCAATTATTTACAGCACTCACCCCAGAAGCCAAAAATTCATTGAGCAAAGGGGCTTTAAATTTAAGCCTAATGTGCGAAGCTTAAAGCCTTTCGGGTTTTCAGATTACAATAATCTGCAGTTAAATGCTTTCTGCGTGGTTTCCGACAGCGGCACATTGCCGGAAGAGTCTTCCTATTTCAAATTTCCGGCAGTCTCGATTCGAACCAGTACCGAGCGGCCTGAATCAATGGATAAGGGTAATTTTATCATCGGAAGCATTACGACTGAAAATGTGCTGCAAGCAGTTGACCTGGCAATCGCTATGCATAATAATGGCGATCTTGGAGTGGTACCGCCAGATTATGCCGACGAAAATGTCAGTGTAAAAGTTGTCAAGATCATTCAAAGCTACACCAGTATAGTTAACAGGATGGTTTGGCGCAAGGAATAGTTGATAATCAAAATAGAAGAAAACAGGCTAATAATAGTGCAGTGATGAGATGGGTGGTTAACGATTGATGTGTGGGATTGTTGGATGGTATGAAGGTAAGGGCGATACAGAGACAGTTTTTCAAAATATGGTCAGAATGGTTCATTACCTTGACCACAGAGGTCCCGACAATGCACAAGTTAAAATACTTTCATCAAAACCTGTGATTGTTTTTGGTCACTCAAGGCTTTCAATTATTGACCTGTCAGAAAAAGCAAATCAACCGATGAGTGACAATGAGACCGGTAATGTAATTATACTAAATGGCGAAATATATAACTTTTTAGACTTAAGAGATGAACTGGAAAAAGAAGGATTTGTTTTTCAATCGAAATCTGATACAGAAGTTGTATTGAAGCTCTACAATAAATTTGGCACTAAATGTTTTAACTTGCTCAGAGGCATCTTTGCACTTGCTATATGGGATTGTAAAAAAAATATGTTAATTGTTGCCCGAGATGCTATGGGTGTTAAGCCTTTACACTATTATCAGAATTCAACTCAATTTATATTTTCTTCAGAGGTAAGATCGCTGCTTAAAAGTGGAGCAATTAATAAGCAAATAGATCATGATGCTGTTATAAGTTACTTAACATATGGATCTGTTCAGGAGCCATACACCTTGATTAAAGGTATTAAATCTTTTCCGCCAGGGAGCTATGGTATTATTGACGGCTCAGGCATGTTAGAGATTCGTAGATATTATAACCCTTTAAATCCAGGCTTGGATAATGCAGATGACAGTGAAAAAGTGAATTATACGATAAAAAACAAGCTGCTTGATGCGATAGAGATGCAGATGATTTCTGATGTGCCTATCGGTGTTTTCCTTAGCGGTGGTATTGATAGCTCGGCGATAGTTTCCCTCATGAGGCAAATTTCCACTAAGGCGATAAAGACTTTCAATGTATCTTACCGCGAGAATCATTACGATGAAAGTAATTTTGCGGATTTAGTTGTAAAAGCTAATCAAACTGAACATTATCAATTAGATTTAACTAATGACACCATTTATGAAAACTTAACCCAGGCACTTAATGATTACGATCAACCAAGTTTGGATGGTTTAAATACATGGTTTGTATCCAAACTGGTCAGAGAAACAAACACGAAAGTTGCTTTTTCAGGATTAGGCGGTGATGAAATATTTTTTGGCTATAACCGGTTTTCAAATCATTATAGAAATCAAAAATTACAAAATACATTAAGACTTCTTCCTGGTATTCCAGATTCGTTTTTAAACAGAATTGAATTAAATGATAGATGGCTGAAAATCTTTTCTCGATTTGGGAGTGAAGTACCTGGTTACTTTTTTACCAGGCAATTGATGTCAAGAACTTTTCGAAGCAGGTTTGTTAATTCAAAGATTAATTCCGAAGCAAAATGGTTTGATACATGCTTTAATAAGCTGATCACTGATAGCGAAACTTTAACAGACGCTCTCAATAAGATATCTTTTTTTGAAACCAGGACCTATATGTTGTCAACATTATTGAGAGATGCGGATCAAATGAGCATGGCTCATGGTTTAGAAGTCCGTGTTCCTTTAATTGATCAAGAAGTTGTTAGCCATATGTTGACATTGCCTCCTGAATTTAAGTTATCCTCATCGTTTCAAAAGCCCAATTTGGTATTTTCTGCGGGCAGTGGACTGCCCACCGAATGTGTAAAAAGGAGAAAAAGCGGATTTGAGATCCCATTTAGGTCGTTTTTCCCAAAAGTTTTAAGTGCTGAGCTTAATAATTGCTTCAATAATAATGGAACTGGTTTGTTTAATAGTGATGAATTAAGAATGATGTGGATTTACTATGAAAATGGTATTGTGCCCTGGTCAGTAATACAGGCAATATTTGTTTTAAATTACTGGATTGTGAAAAACAATATTTCTTGTGAACCTTAATTAAAAAACAAAAATATGTCAATTAACTAAATATTTATTCAGGAGTGTGATGGATGTCAAGATATTTTAAATGGTTCCTAATTATAGGGGCCCTTTTACTGGTTCCTTTTACAGTAACCTTAAATTATATAAAATGGGTTTTAATTAGTGCCGTTGTTACAGTTTTCCTATTTAGTGCGACTTTGAACTATATGAGTACTTACCTGTTTCTCGACCATGACCTGGTTGAAGCCGATGCGATTGTAGTGTTAATGGGCGGCATTGATGCAAGGATCCCCGAAACTGTCGATCTTTATCGAGACGGATACGCAAAAGAAATAATTATGGTCCAGGTCTATACTGAGGGTAATGAGCAGAGTGCTGGAAGTAATATCTGGATTGTCGATGAGACAAAGCAGGCCAGGGCGGAAGCAATTGAAAGGGGTATCCCTGCAGAAAAGATTATCATAATTCCCGGTCAGGCCAGGAACACCTGGGATGAGGCAGTAGCTGTCCGCGATTATCTGGTACATAGAACCGATATAAATTCGCTTATTTTGGTTACTTTTACCTTGCATACCAGGAGGACGTTTACAACCTTTGAAAGGGTTTTAGGTTGCCTGGACAGGGATATTGTATTGATCAGCAGGGCGGCCAGGTATGATGTGTTTGATTATGAAGACTGGTGGTTGGAGCACCGAAGTGTATATATGGTGATACAGGAAAGTTTAAAAGTAATTTATTATTATTTTTTGTGGCTCTTTTCCGGGTGTTGTGTTTATAGATAAGTTTGTGTCATTTCAGGGGGCACTAAGAGAATATGTCACATTCATTTTTTAAAAGAGAATATTGAATAGAAAAAGCTTTTTAGACCTTTATTTAAAGTTTATTTGTAGATCTGGCAAGTATCTTTTGTTGAATTGTAGACACTTATTTTACTTTTATTTAAAATGAGTTTTAATTTAGCTAACTTTATGGTAATGATTTGGCCAGGTTTAATTTAAGAATAACTTTGCGAATCGGAATTTTTGCTTGGGAGGAAATACAAAGTGAAACGCCCTGCTAATCCTGTTTTAAAAGCAACAGTTTTATCATTTGTTGTTTTATGTTTGTGGATAATTCCATGGATAATATTTGGCAAAGGTGTTTTTTTACTGCATGGTGATTTTTTGTCCCAATCTATTACCTTTGGCGAAATAAATAATGCAGCAATCAAGCAAGGGAACATTTTGTGGAATTGGGTTAATGACTTGGGTGGTGGTTTTATCAGTACTGCTTATCAAGGTTTGCTCACCAGTCCTTTTTATCTTATATCCCTGTTGTTTCCGCCTAATTGGTTTCAATATATGATTGGACCTTTATTAATATTAAAATTGACGTTTGCTGGTTTCTCAAGCAGTTTATACCTTCGCAGATATGTTAAAAATGCTAACTATGTTATTCTAGGTGCATTGTTATATGTTTTTTCAGGATTCGTGATTCAGATTTCGACATTTTTTAACGTAATGGGTGGGATTTCCATTCTGCCGCTTCTGTTGTGGGCGATCGACGAACATATCGAGAATAAAAAACGAGGTTTTATTTTGTTGAGTTTATTTATAACTGCTTTACTGGGGTATTATATTTTGTTTTCAATAGGTGTTTTCTGTATAATCTACTATTTAGTAAAGATTCCCAAGGAAAATGTTTTGGAATATTTTAAAAAGCTACACTCAATTATTTTTGAAGGGTTTTTAGGGGTTTGTCTTGCAGCATTTATTCTTTTACCTTCAGTTTATATTGCTTTAGGCATACCAAGAGTACAGGACAGTGTGGATTTCAGCAATATATGGACTTATATCAATTTTCCAGCTAATTATTTGATGATTTTGAACGCTTTTTTAATGCCTCCCGAATTAATGACATATCGATCGATGTTACCAGATGCATCTTTTTCAAATGTTGAAGCTTACCTGCCGATGATAGGTATTGTTTTGGTTATTGCATTTTTCTGGAGCAAAGAAAATAGAAACCATTGGACGTTTAAAATTTGCCTGGTATTACTTGTTATGATGATGTCACCATTGCTAAACAGTATTTTTACTGCACTTAAAGGTGCACCAACGATAGTAACAAGATGGTTATATGCTTTTGTTCTTATGCTGGTTTTAGTTAGTGTGATGTTTTTGGATAGAGAAGAACAAGCTCTACTAAAATCTTCTGCAAAAGCTGTGAAAATTGGAGTGATATTCTCTATTGCCGGATTAACTTTATTTATACCTGCAAATATTGTATATAAATTAGTATTTGATCAATATGTTATTACGAATTATCAACTGTTTGCATTATATTGCGGAATTGCGCTTGCCGGGATAGTTACCACTTATCTGCTTTTAACAAAACGTAAAGATTTCAAGAGTTTATACCACTATATGTTTATAGGTATCAGTGTGTTTGCTCTAATTGTGGGGCATGTGCATATATATTTTCATCATCAATTAATGGATAATATCGATGTTATAAAAGAAGCATTCATAAATGCAAGCAACACATTGTATTTGCCGGAAGGCGAATACAGGATCACAACAAAAAATGCGTTTACTAATTTGTCGGCGCAACTTGATGCAAAGACAACTGATTATTTTTCTTCAACGGTAACCGCTTCGATATATACCTTTTATGATAATATTGGTGAAGAAACTGTCAATTCGAGATCTTTAAATCCAAGATGGTACACTGCGCGGTCTTTTCTTTCTGTAAAATATTTGATCGCCGGCAATGAGAAGCTCGAGCGCAGATATGATGCAGTTACTGACCAAGTTATTAAAAATGATGAAGGACTGCAGCTTTTGTACTCAACAGATTACTATGATGTTTATGAAAATATCAACTTCATACCATTTGGATTTACTTATGATAAATATATAACAGAAGAGCAGTGGAATTCGGTTGATGATTCACAGAAAAATCAATTGTTGCTAAAAGGTGTTCTTTTAACTGAAGAACAGATTGCTTTATATGGTGATTTACTGAACAAGATCACGGATAAGGAATTATTTGACTTAAATTATGCTACATATCTTAGTGAAGTAATAGATAGACGAAACGAAAGTTCATCTTTGTTTGAAACAAGCACAGAGGGTTTTATTTCTGAAATTACTACAGAAAAAGAAAATATAGTTGTTTTTAGTGTGCCTTACGATGAAGGCTGGACAGCATTCGTTAATGGGAAACAAACCACAATTGAAAATGTATTTGATGGCATGATGGCGGTGAAAGTGCCTGAAGGCACGAGTGCTATCGAATTCAAGTACTTTCCGCAAGGATTGAAACTCGGTTTAATTGTGTCAAGTTTTGCTGTGGTAATTACAGTTATTTATTTTGCTGTTATAGTGCGTAATAAGCAAAATCTGATGACCAAAAAAGAATAAGAACGAGGCAACGCAGGTGAAGGCTTATTAAAATCATGGCAATTGAAAGGAGATTTTTTATTTGAAAGAAGAGACCCTTTATCCTATAGATGAAAAAATTGAAGCAATTGAGCTGTCGGTTGTTATACCGTGTTTTAATGCAAGTGCGAATTTGCTTGAATTGAATAAACGTCTAAAAGAAGTTTTAGATATTCTTAAAGTATCTTATGAAATTATTTATATTAATGATTCTTCAAAAGATAATACATCATTAATTTTAAAAGACCTTGCCTTAAAAGATGAGCACATAATTGCCATTGATTTAATGTTCAATGTTGGTCAGTTTAGAGCCTTAATGTGTGGTCTAGAGCATTCCAGGGGGGAATATGTTGTTACTATGGATGATGATTTACAACATCCACCAGAAGAGATACCTAAATTATATTGTGATCTAAAAAACAACATCGAATTTGATGCAGTAATTGCAAGTTATAAAAAGAAGGAGCATTCGTTAATGAGAAATTTGGGCAGTAGTTTTCAAAATAAGCTAATGGGGACAACATTTGATAAGCCTGAAAAATTCCAAAGCACTTCTTTTAGATGTTTAAACAGGCCTTTAGTTAATGCTGTCATTAATCATAAGACAATGTTTCCCGCAATTAGCCTGCTAGTTTTCCGCGCATCAGGTAGAATTAAAAGTTTGAGGGTAGAACATTCTAAAAGATTACATGGTCAATCTAATTATAATTTGATTAAATTAATCAAATTGTCACTGGACTATACTTTTTGCTATACTTCGCTTCCATTAAAGTATGTCAGCTCTATGGGAATAATTGTATCAATTTTTGGTTTTATACTTGCAATTTATTATTTAATTAACTATTTATTGGGCCAAATTGAAGTGCCCGGCTGGACCACTGTGGTGATTCTGTTAAATATTTATTCAGGTCTAATACTTCTTTCTGTCGGAATAATTGGGGAGTATTTATTAAAAACACTGCAAGAAGTAAATGGGTATCCGAGGTATTACATAAGAGCTATCTATCAGAAAGATAAATAATAAATCTGTCTTCATGGTTTTGATAGGTAATAAAGACATGAAGAAAAGCATCTTGGATAGAAACGGATTAATCATAACAGTTAAGTAAAAATTCTAAACTAAAACTATGGGGTTAGTAAAAAATAAAGCCATTAAAATGGTCTTAAATGTCAACCAAGGTTGGATAGTTTGGCACTAAAGATTGTTAGAGGATGAGCGATAAATATTTTGCTGTTCACTATTATAAGCCGATTCAAATTGTAAATATGCTAATAGTTAATATTTTAATAAAGTCTAATCATTTATGTGGTGAGGACATTTTATATGGATAGGGATAAATTAAATAAAAAAATAATCTTAGTTTTTCGGCTTGGATTTTTGGTAGTCTCTATATATATCATATTAAGAATAGTTGATATAGATTTGGTATTCATTTATTTAAAGGAAATACCGATATTAATTCTAACTATTGTTTTAGTTATAAATATATTGCGTACCTGGCTTCATGGTATTCGATGGCAACTTCTTAATCCTGACATCACCGGACAATTAAACAGATGGCAATACTTTCGTTTTATGATGATATCCCACACCTTCAACTTAATATTGCCTGGAGCTTTGGGTGGGGATTTTGCCAAGACGGCATTGACCTTGCAAACTGTAAAAAATAAAAGAAT
>Ga0114946_10000328_pt1 | contig 30818 bp, 27 predicted proteins | sample WalLakDeSediment_FD_88676 | JGI IMG/M metagenome (GOLD analysis project Ga0114946, IMG submission 88676) | Lake sediment microbial communities from Walker lake, Nevada to study Microbial Dark Matter (Phase II) - Walker Lake 11/02/13 Deep Sediment | ecosystem: Environmental > Aquatic >... | reverse complement strand
GGCGGAACAGAGCCTGGTTCAGGCGGTGGTTGGTCGCTGGCGGGCCGGCCGAAAAAAAATCTCTGGCCCCGGCGGAATGGGCTATACTTCAACCAGGTGGGCCGAAAAGAGGGGCCTGCCTGGGGCAACCAGCCGCCAGCGTTAGCGTTGAGGGCCGCCGGCAATTTTTGCCCGGGTGGTGGGGCCCCGAGTCTTGGGTACCGGCCGGCAGTTTGCGACAAAATAACTTTTAGCAAAAAAAAGACCGTGGGGCAAGGAGAAAGGCGCTTTGCCGGGCCCCGTTCAGCAGTGGCAAAGGAGGTGTCATGGTCAAAGCGGATGAATTGTTTGCCGATTTCAGCAGCTTTCCGGCCCAAGCGAAATTGCGGGAATTGGCCGCCTCGCCACTCGATCTGCGGCCGGTGGGAGTGGTGACTCCTGAGCGGATTGGTGCTTACCGGGCCCGCGGCGGTGGTTTCGACCTGCTCTTTTTCGGCCAGCGGCTGGATGAAGAGGTCTTAAATGCTCTGCAGGAACTGGCGGATCAAAGCCGGGCGGTGGCCCAGTTCAAGGCCATGCGCCAAGGGGCGGTCCTCAACCGGATCGCGGGTTTCGCCAGTGAAAACCGCCAGGTTCTCCACTGCAGTTGCCGGGAGGTTTTCAGCGCCCGGCCCCGTGAGCCCCAATCCGCCGGCCAGGCCCGGACGGAGCTGGAAAAATTACGCCTTTTCCTGGCCGATCTCGAGCAAGGGCGCCTGACCACTCCCCAAGGAGAACCCTTCACCGGGATGATCCAGGTGGGCATCGGCGGTTCGGATCTGGGACCCCGGGCCCTCTACCTGGCCCTTAAGGCCTATGCCCGGCCCGGTCGCCGGGTCGATTTCATCAGCAACGTCGATCCCGATGACGCCGCCGGGGTCCTGGGTCGGTTCGATCTTTCCCGCACCCTGGTGAACGTGGTCTCCAAAAGTGGCACCACCCTGGAAACCCTGGCCAACGAGGAACTGGTCCGCCAGGCTTATCGCCGGGCCGGGCTCAAGCCGGAGGATTATTTCGTCGCGGTCACCGGCCAGGGCAGTCCCATGGACAATCCCCGCAACTACCTGCGTTCTTTTTATATGTTCGATTATATCGGCGGCCGCTACAGCGCTACCTCCATGGTCGGCCTGGTGATGCTGGGTTTCGCCCTGGGCTATGACGGGGTCATGGCAATCCTGCGGGGCGCCCATGGGATGGACGAGGTTGCCCAGGAGGGCGATCTCCGCCGCAACCCGGCCCTGCTCCTGGCCCTGCTCGGCATCTGGAACCGCAATTTTCTCGGCTGCGAAAGCCTGGCAGTGCTGCCCTACAGCCAGGCCCTGGTCCGCTTCGCCGCCCATCTTCAGCAGCTCGACATGGAGAGCAACGGCAAATCGGTCAGCCGGCGGGGACGGGAGCTGGCTTGGCAGAGCGGACCCATTGTCTGGGGGGAGCCCGGGACCAACGGCCAGCATGCCTTTTATCAGTTGCTCCACCAGGGCACCAGCCTGGCCCCGGCCGAATTCATCGGCTTTCGCCAGAGTCAGTACCAGCAGGACCTGGTGATCCAGGACACCAGCGCCCAGGAAAAGCTGCTGGCCAATCTCCTGGCCCAGTCGCTGGCAATGGCGGTGGGTCAGGACGACGACAACCCCAATCGGCGTTTCCCCGGCAACCGTCCCAGCAGCATCCTCCTGGCTGAGCGGCTGACCCCCGAGAGCATGGGAGCCCTGCTGGCCCTCTATGAGGCCAAGGTGGTTTTGCAGGGCTTTATCTGGAATATCAACTCCTTTGACCAGGAAGGGGTGCAGCTGGGCAAGCGCCTGGCCAATCGCCTGCTGGCCCATTACGCCGCCGGGCGCCGGGGCCAGCCGCCGCCGGCTGATCCCCTGGGGCGGGCCTTGCTGGAGGCGGCGGCGGTCCTGTAAACGTTTGGCTGCCCCCCGCCTGCCGACGCGCAGTCCCGGCGCTGGTTAAGCTGAAAACAACGAACAACCGGCCAGGTTGGCGGGCCAACCCGTTGCCGCCGGGCCGCAAACCAAGGAGGACCAGTTATGGGCAGAGCCGGGATGTTACTTTGGGCCTTGGGCGTCGGCGCCCTCTTGTGGCCGGCGCCGGGCTGGGCGGGCTTCATCCAGCATGAACGGGACGGCAGGCAGACCTACGTCCAGGAGGGCAAGATCCGCTCGGTGCCGGCCCAGGCCGATGAAATGTGGATGATTTTTGACCTCGAGGGCGACCAGATGACCATGGTCGACCCCGGCGGGCGCCGCTATGCCCAGGGCACCTCGGCGGAATATTGCGCCCTGGTCAACCGGATGATGGATTTCGCCTCTTCCCTGCTGGGGTCCATGGGGATTGAGCCCCAACCGGTGGGGGAGGCGGAGGTCGCGGTGCAAAAGGAAGGGCCCGGCGGCCGGATCGCCGGGCGGGCCACCACCAGATATTCGGTCATGCAGGACGGCCGGCTTTTCGAAGAGCTGTGGCTGACCGAAGAGCCTGATTTGATGAAGGAAATAGCGGGGGCTGGCAATATCGCCTTCATGGATTGCGGCAGCGACAAGGGGGCGGTGGCAGTGGCTGGGGAGTACGTCGAACTCAGGAGCCGGGGCTGGCCCCTGCGGAGCGTGGTCCATTTCAACGGTGAATCCTATACCGGCCTGGACGTGGTCCGGATTGAAAGCCAAAGGATTCCCGCCGCGGCGTTTCAGCCGCCGCCGGAGTATCGCCGGGTGAGCCTGGAGGAGTTTTTTGAGATGGAGGCCCTGGGAGAATACGGCGCGGCCTCTCCCCCGCCGGTTCCCCGGTTCAAAGACGGACCGGGGATGGAGGAGATGCTGAAGGGGCTGGGCCTGGATGAACTCAAGCTCCCGGGGTTCGGCCGCTGATTTCAGGCCCCTTGCAGGCGGGCCAGGCGCTGCCAGAAATCGGGAAATGACTTGACCACGCAAGCGGGGTTTTCGATCCGGATGCCGGGAACCGCCAGGCCCGCTAACGCGAAGCTCATGGCGATGCGGTGGTCGTTGTAGGTGGCGATTTGGGCCCCGTGGTAATGGTGGTCGGGGCCCCGGCCCTCAATGACCAGCAAGTCCGGGCCTTCCTCGGTGGCCACCCCGAGTTTGGCCAGTTCCCGGGCCATGACCTGGAGGCGGTCGCACTCCTTGATCCGCAGATGGGCGATGTTGCGGATCACGGTGCGGCCCTGGGCCAGGGCCGCCACCACCGCCAGGGTGGGCACCACGTCCGGGCAGTCGCCCATGTCCACTTCCACTCCCCGCAACGGGGCAGGGGCCGCCACGGTGATGCCCTGGCTGCCGCGCTCCACCAGGCAGCCCATCCGGGCCAGGATATCCACCAGCACCGCGTCTCCCTGCAGGGAAGGAGAGGGGACATTGGCCACCGTGACCCGGCCGCCGGTGACCGCGGCGGCGGCCCAGAAATAGGAGGCGCTGGAGGCATCACCCTCCACCTGGTATTCCCGGCCCTGGTAACAGCCGCGGGGAATCTGGAACTGGTTGAGCTCGGGATTGGCGCCGGCCTCCACTCCGAAGTCCTTCATCACCGCCAGGGTCATGGTGACGTAGGGCTTGGAAAGAACCTCGCCCTCCACCTTCAGCTCGGCGGGCTCGCGGGCGTAAGGGGCGACCAGAAGCAGCGATGAAAGATACTGGCTGCTCTTGCCTTCCGGCAACACGGTGGGTCCGCCGGCCAGCCCGGCGGCCTGGATCTCCAGGGGCGGGCAGCCGGTATTGTTGATGCTGCGGATTTTCACTCCCCAACCCTTGAGGGCGGTCATCAGCGGATCGATGGGGCGTTCGGTCATCCGATGGTCGCCATTGATCAGGAAAAACCCCCGGCCCAGGGCCGCCACCGAAGTGAGAAAGCGGGTGGCGGTGCCGTTGTTGCCCAGGTAAATCTCGGTGGCCGGGGCGGCGATCCGGCCGCCATTGCCGTGCACCTGCCATCTGTCCCGACCTTCGTCGATGACGATTCCCATGGCCCGCAGGGCCTTGGCGGTGTAGTCGGTATCCTCGCTGGCCAGGGGGCCGATCAAGGTGCTTTCGCCCTTGGCCAGGGCGGCGGCGATCAGGGCCCGCTGGGTAATGCTCTTGGAGCCGGGCACTTCGACGGTGGCCTCGATGCGACCGCCGGGTATGATTTCCTGCAGGGCTTTTCTTTGGTCCGTCATCTGTTTTGTAACTCCCTCAACAAGCTTTGCCGCATGGTCTCCAGCGGGGCCTCCTGGCCGGTCCACAGGCTAAATTGGGCCGCCCCCTGGTATAAAAGCATGGCCAGGCCGTCGATGCAATGGCAGCCGGCCGCCGCCGCTTCCCGCAACAGGCGGGTCTGCAGGGGGGCGTAAACGATATCCATCACCACCGGAAAGGCGGCCAGGGCCGCGGCGGGCAACGGGCTGGCCCCGCTCTCCGGGCTCATGCCCACCGAGGTGGCATTGATCAGGGCGGCGGCTTGCTGGTCGGCGGCCTGGTCCAGGGGAACCCAGGGGCAGGCGAGCTGTTGGGCCAGGGCCCGACCCTTCTCCGGCGTTCGGCTGGCCAGGATGATCTCCGCCCCGGCTTGCCGCAGGCCGAAGCCGATGGCCCGGGCCGAGCCGCCGGCCCCCAGGATCAGCACCGTGGCCCCCTTGAGTTCTAGGGCTTCGCTTAAGGCCCGGTTGGCCCCGAGCCAGTCGGTATTGGTCCCATGCAGTTCATGGTCCCGGCGGATGATGGTGTTGACCGCGCCGATTTGGGCGGCCACCGGATCAACCCGGTCCAGCTCGGGGATTACCGCTTGCTTGTGGGGAATGGTGACGCTGGCCCCGGCCAGACCCAGACTGCGGATGGCCGCCACGGCCCCGGCGGCATCGGGGGCGGGGAAGGCCACGTAGACCTTGTCCAGGCCGCGGGCGGCAAAGGCGGCATTGTGCATGGCCGGGCTCAGGCTGTGACGCACCGGCTGGCCGATGATGCCGTAAACTTCAGTGGTTCCACTGATTCTCATCACTGCAGCAGTTCCTCGAGCTGGCGCAAGCGGGCGGCGGGCAGCTGGCCCGGGGCGGTGGCCGGGCCGGCGCTCTCGGCGGCGTAAGTCATGTAGCCCCCAAGGTAACCGGTGGCCAGGCGGCTGATCTTGCCTTGATCGCCCATGCAGAAGGCGATCAGGGCAAAGTCCAGGGCGGCGGCTTCCTCCAGCAGGCCCAGCACCCGGCGGACGTCGTGGGATGAGGCGGCCATGGTAACGATTTTACCGATATCGGCGCCACTGCTTTTTTGCTGCTGGAGCACGGTGCTCAGGGTCGCCCCGGCCGGGGTGCCGGCGAAGTCATGCCAGGAAACGATCACCCGGCCGGGGCTGCCGCGGTAGCGGGCCGCGGCGATCACCTGGTCCCGCAGCTCATGATCGGTTTTCAGTTCGATGTCGACATAGGCGCAGCCGCCGGCCAGGGCAGTGAGCAGGGGGCGGATCCGCTCGTTCTCGGGGCCGCTCGCCTGACCGCCTTCCCAGGTCGGCCGATTGGTGAAGAGCAGGGGAGTGGCAACTTCCCGGAGCAGCAGCGCGCTTGCTTCCTCGCGGGCGACCGGATCGCTCAGGGCGTCAAGGCGGATTTCCAGTACGTCCGCCAAGGATGCCGCCGCCTGGGCGGCGGCGAGGACGGCGCTGACCGTTGGGCGGGCCAGGGAAACACAGAGGCGATTGGGCGGAATCGGGGTTGGCATATTCTTGTCGCTGTTGCCTTGATTGGTTATGGTGGAGTTTGATGGCAAACTATATCATAGGCCGGGGGCTGTCAATCACGACCAGCCGGCAAAATCCTGCCGGGCCTCAGGGCCGCCCAGGCGGCGACAACTGATTCTGGCCGGAGCCCCTTGGTTATCGCAACCTTTGGCGCCGTCAACAATTGTCCCCGGCGCCCAAAAAGTTTTTCAAACCACCAGGAGCCCGGAGGATCAGGCGACAGTATCGGCCCCGGCAATCTCGGTGTTTACGGGGGCGGCCGGTTGATTCCGGCCGGCCAGAGTTGGCCGGACTTCGCCTGATTCCCGGCGACCATAGAGGAGCAAACATCATGTATCGTCTCTTTACCGCCATCGACTTGCCGGAGGCCGTGGCCGGGCGCCTGGCGGCCATGAGTTTCGGCCTGCCCGGCGCCCGCTGGGTGCCGGAAGAGCAGCTGCATCTTACCCTCCGCTTTATCGGCGAGGTGGACGGCGGGGTTTTTCGGGAAATCCGGGCGGCTCTGGCCGATGTCCGGGCCGCCGCCTTCCCCTTGGCGCTGCAGGGGTTCGGCTGCTTCCCCCCCCGGGGGCCGGCCCGGATTCTCTGGGCCGGGGCGGAGCCGGCGGCCCCGGTGGCCGCCCTCTACCGCAAGGTGGAAAATGTCCTGGTCCGGCAGGAGTTGGCGGTGCCGGAAAAACGCAAATTCTTTCCCCATGTCACCGTGGCCCGCCTCCACAATGTCCCCCCCGCCAAGTTGGGCAATTTCCTGGCCGGGAACAACCTTTACCACAGTGAAACCTTCATGGTGGAAGAGTTCCACCTCTACTCCAGTCAACTGACCTCCAAGGGCGCGATTCACCAGCGGGAAGCCACTTACCCCCTGGCAGAACCTTGACCTGCAGGTTGCCAGAATTCGTCAACCCGGCAAAAACCTGCCGGTGGTCCGGTTTGGGATCTCAAAAGAAGAATAGCGGTAAAGCTCGGGTCGTGGTCGGGCCTTTGGGCGCTCTCGTAGAGCTATCAGGCCGGGGTGAGAAGGGCAATGGCGTGGGCGGCGATGCCTTCCTCGCGGCCGGCAAAACCCAGACCCTCGGTGGTGGTGGCCTTGAGGTTGATCTGCTCAGGGGCGACCCGGCAGCCGGCGGCCAGGTTGGCCCGCATGGCCTGGTGGTGGGGAGCCAGGCGGGGCCGCTGGGCGATGATGGTAAGATCGGCATTGGCCAGGCGATAGCCGGCGGCGTGGGCCTGTTCGATGACTCGGGCCAGCAGCTTCAGGCTGGCAATGCCCCGGTATTGCGGATCGCTGTCGGGAAAGTGGCGGCCGATATCGCCGGCCCCCAGGGCGCCGAGGATGGCGTCGCAGAGGGCATGGGTGACGACGTCGGCATCGGAGTGACCGAGCAGGCCCAGGTGATGGTCGATCTTGACCCCGGCCAGGATCAGATCGCGGCCGGCCGTCAGTTGGTGCACGTCGTAACCGTGGCCGATCCGGGGCCCAGCGGGGGAGGCGGGGGCGGCAGCAGGGGGGGCGGGCATGGTCTGGTCCTTGGGGGGTTGGGTCTTATGGGCCGGGCCGGAAGGGGTTGCCGCAGCAAGCAGGGCGGCGGCCAGGGCCAAATCTTCGGGCAGGGTGACCTTGAGATTGGCGGCGGACCCCGGCACCAGGGCCACCGGACAGCCGGCCCTTTCCAGCAGGGAGGCTTCATCGGTGCCGCTGAAACCGGCGGCGGCGGCCGCACTTAAAGCCTCCTGGAGCAGGGAGAAACGGGCCACCTGGGGGGTCTGGGCCTGCCAGAGGCCTTCCCGGGCCACGGTGGCGGCGACCAGGGGTCGGTCCGGGGTGGCGAGAGGCGCTTTTTCCCGCTTCAGGGTGTCCTTGACCGGGACGGCGGCAATGGCCGCCCCGTGGGCCGTGGCTGCCGCCAGGCAGCGGCGGATCAAATCCGGGTTGATCAGGGGGCGGGCGCCGTCGTGGACCGCCACCAGGGCAAAATTTTGCGGCAAGGCGCTCAGCGCGGCCAGGCCCCGGCCCACCGAATCCTGGCGGGTCTCGCCGCCGCAGACCACCATGGTGTCGGCAAAGCCGTGCCGGGCCAAAATCTCCCGTGTGGCCTCCAGGTATTCGGCCTTGCTGACCACCACAGTCCGCAGTATCTCGGGGACGGCGGCAAAAGCCCGCAGGCCATGGATAAAAAGCGGCGCCCCGGCCAGTTCCAGGAACTGCTTGGGCATGCCGCCGCCCATCCTGGTTCCGGATCCGGCGGCGGCAATAATGGCGGCGCAATCGGCAATTTTTTCCATGGCAGACGGCTTGAAAGGCTCCTGAAAAAGCGCCGCCGGCGGCTATATTCGAGGCTGCCGGCGGCTGGGCTCGGGGAAAGAGGCGGTAGGGCCGAAGGTTCGGCCGCAAATAAAAATGATCGGGGCGGGCTGTAAGCCGAATTTTGTACCCTTGCGGGCCATGGTCATTTCTCTAAGGGCGCCGGTCGCCCGGCGTCTCTTGCGATCTACCCGGAAACTTCGGACGGGCCGTCCTCAAGCGTTTCCCTATTTGATCTTGCTCCGGGAGGGGTTTACCCTGCCTTGCCTGTCACCAGGCAAGCGGTGAGCTCTTACCTCGCCATTTCACCCTTACCGGTTACCCGGCGGTATATTTTCTGTGGCACTTTCCCTGGGGTTGCCCCCGGTTCGCGTTACGAACCTCCCTGCCCTCTGGAGTTCGGACTTTCCTCCGGCGGCCGGGCTGCAAGCCAACCCGCCGGCGACCATGCGCCCGCCCCGATCGAAGATGAAAATTGCGCCAGCCGGGCTTTATGGGCCCTCAGCCGACTGGTTGATCCGGTTAACTGATTGTTTTACGCCACCGTTTGCCGATCTTTGGCGCCATTTACAATTTTAATAATTGTAAGGCTTATGTCCCTAAAAAACAAGGACCCCCGGCCGGCGGCGGCGGGGGCTATCTGGCGGTGGCCTTTTCCTTTTCCTCGGCGACCTGATGAAACATGATCCGGTTGCAGGTGGGACAGATCAGCAGCTTTTCCTCCTTGAGCAGATCGTTGAAAAGCTGGGGGGGGATATTCATGAAGCAACCCCGGCAAACTCCGTCCTCGACCCCGACCAGGGCCAGGCCGTTGCGGCGCGACCGCAGCATGTCGTATTTCTTGAGAATGGAAGGGTGAATGTCCTTGGCCTTGCTGGCGCGTTTTTTGAGGATTTTTTCCTTGCCGGCGGCCAGCTCGGCGCTTCTTTGGTCGGCGGCCGCCAGGTCTTCGGCCTGCAGCTTCTCCTCGCCGGCGCAGAGATTGTCCACGGCGGCAATTTTCTTGCCGAGTTCCTCCAGTTCCTCGGCGATGCGCAGCAGCTCATCCTCCCGCTCCTTATTGGCCTTCTTGGCGTCCTCGCTTTCCTTGAGCAGGCTCTGGTATTCGCGGTTGGTCTGGATATTCATCATCTTGGCCTGCCGGTCGCTGATCTTGGCCCGATCTTCTACCAGCCCGGTTTCCAGCTGCCGCTGACGTTCATCCAAAGAGCTTTGCTTTTCCTTGAGCAGGCTGCTCTCCTCCTGGTATTCGGCAATGGTCTGGCGCCGCTTGTCCAGGCCAGAGGCCACCGCCGCCAGCTGTTCTTCCAGGTTGATGATTTCCAGGTCAATGGCTTGCAGGGCTTTCAATTGCGCAATTTCGTCTTTCAAATTGGTGTCCTCGTACGGTTACTATTTAACGGTTCCAACAACGGTTTATATATTGAATAACGTTAATTCATGTATTAGAGCGCGGCCTCAAGCCCGATCGGGGCCCGCTTGTCCGAGCGATGAGCGGTAAAAGAGCCGGAAGGGGCTTTGCTGGAGCCGGCTGACCTGCAGGGGAACAGAGCCCCAGCCGGCGGCGGCCAGCTCTTTGCCGAGGCGGGCGGCCAGGGCTGTGGTGGCGGGATTTTCGCTGTGATAATGACCGGCGTCCACCAGGCAAAAGGCGTGCATTTCCGCCCAACGGGCGGCGGCATGCTTGATTTCGGCTGAAACGTAGAGGTCCGCTCCTGCCTGGCGGGCGGTTTCGGCCAAGTCCGAACCGCTGCCGCCGCAGACCGCCACCCGCCGGACCATGGCCGGCAGGGGACCGGCCACCGGGACGGCTTCCAGGTTAAGGGCTTTGAGCAGTTCGAGGAGAAAATTTTCCCCGCTGAGGGGTTCCGCCAGATCGCCGAGGCGGCCGAAGCCGAGGCTGCCCGGGGCGCTGCCCGGGTTTGCCGGCTGCAGGGGTTGCAGGTTGGTCAGGCCCAGGCGGCGGGCGAGAGCGTCGCTGACGCCGTCGTCGGCCACGTCGAGGTTGGTGTGGCAGGCGATAATATTAATTTCGTCACTGAGGGCGGCAGCCAGCAGGCGGCCGAGTGGTTGGTCCGGGCGGATATTTTTCAGGGGATGGAAGATCAGGGGGTGGTGGGTGATGATGGTGTTGCAGTTGAGAGTGCGGCATTCGTCGAGGAGCGGCTCGGTCGGGTCGAGAGCCAGGAGGATGCCGCGGACCTCCCGGCCTGGGTCGCCCACCATCAGCCCCACGTTGTCCCAGGCTTCGGCTTGGCGGAAAGGGCTGAAGGCGTCGAGCAGCTTCAGCAATTTATTGACATCTAAAATCTCGGTCATGCCTCAGTCAACTTCATGCGTCGCGGGTCAAGGGCTGGCGCCTCGATTGGCCGCGGGCGTAAAAAAAGGTGCCGACCGGAAGGAGGTCGCACCTTTTATGGTTCCCGAGGCTTGGCTTGCCTGCCGGCAGGAAGCTTCGGGTATAATCGATGATTTTTTTCAAGGTCAGCTTGCAGTGGCCCATTATCACAGTTTACCGGCGAAAGTTGACAAGCTCGAAAAAAAAGCCTGGGCCGGCGACGGTTACGCCAAAAAATGCCCAGCGTGGCCAGTCGGTGGATCGCCTTTTGGGGAGCCGACAAAAGTTGGTGGGCCCACCTGGACTCGAACCAGGGACCGACCGGTTATGAGCCGGTGGCTCTAACCAACTGAGCTATAGGCCCATGTTGCGTCGAAACTTCGAAAACCGATATTTATAGCTGCTTGCCCCCGGTCTGTCAAGGAATTTTTGTGCCGGCAGTTACAAGGACAATGTGGCCAGGTTTTCCCGGGACCGCTGGCTGTCTGGCCTCAGCAAGCGGCTTGGCCGCAGACGGTTTGGCGAAAATTATCGAAGCCCACCCGGTCCATGAAGCGGCCGATCCGCTCCCCCTTTTTGCCCTCCTTGGCAAAGTAGTCGATGATGGCGGCGGTTATTGCCAGGGCCCGGGCTTCAGCAACGTCGGTGATCAGCGGTTCGGCCAGGCGGGGCCGGGAGGCGGCGTTGCCTCCGACCACGATGGTCCAGCCCTTGGCCTTGCCGACAAAGCCGATATCCTTGACCGAACTCTCCCCGCACTGGTTGGGGCAGCCGGAAACCCCGATCTTGACCTTGCCCGGCAGTTCGTAGCCATGATAGCGCCGGTCCAGTTCGCCGGCCAGGCCCATGGAATTCTGCTGACCCAGGCGGCAGAGGGTGTTGCCGGGACAGGTTTTGATGCTGCGCACGCAAAGGCCCACCGCCGCGCCGGGAGTCATGTCAAGATCGCGCCAGGCCTGGTCAATTTCCTCTTCTTTGAGGCCGACAATGGCGATCCGGGCCGCGCTGGTGATCTTGATGGCGGCGCTCTGGTATTTTTCCGCCACGTCGGCAATTTTCCGCAGCTGCTGGGGGGTGATCAAGCCCAGGGGCAGATGGGGGACAATGGCGTAACTTATTTTGTCGCGTTGCAGTACCGCGCCTTTTTCACCGTCTTTAAGCATGTTTTACTCCCTGATAAGTATTATGAATATTAAATTTGACTCTGGTCCTTGGTAAGAGGTCCGGCGGTTACGAACCCTGGGGGGATTAATCTGCCGTTTTTGGCGGTAAAAGTCAATACGGTGTCCCTGTTCTCCGCTTTTATGGTAGGATGTTTTCGACTTGCGGGGTGTGTTTACCGGTCCATTGATCTGTGGGAAAATCCTATGTCTTCATTGGTTTATATCCTGGCGGGCGTTTTCGGCGGACTCCTGCTCGGCGGGGCGGTCAGCTGGCTTTCCTGGCGGCAACGGGCGATGCGGCGCGAGGAGGTGCTGGCGGCCCGGCTGGCGGAGGAGGCCCGCCAACAGCGCCTGGCCGACGAGAACCTCTGGGAGGAGCGGTTGGCCGGGCGGGATTTCCGGCTTAATGAAGCCCAAACCGAAATCGCCCGGCTGCGCGACAAAATTGCCCGGCTGCAGGAGGCAAACAGTCTCCTGACCGGCAAGGTGGCCGAGTTGGGTGCCAGCCTGGCCGGGGAACGCCAGGTCACCGCCGAGAAGCAGGCCCTGCTGCTTGAAGCGCGCCAGGAACTGGCCGCCACCTTCAAGGCCCTTTCCAGTGATATTTTTCAGCAGAACAGCCGGTCGTTCCTCGATCTGGCCAAGTCGGCCTTCGGTCGTCTCCAGGAAAAAGCCACCGGCGACTTGGAGCAGCGCCGCCAGGCCATCCAGGAAATGGTCCAGCCCTTGCGGGAATCCCTGGCCAAGGTTGACGACCAGTTGCGCCAGGTGGAAAAGGAGCGGATCGACGCCTATGCCGGCCTCAGCGAACAGGTGAAGGCCCTGGCCACCAGCCAGGCCCGGCTCCAGGGGGAGACCGCCAACCTGGTCCGGGCCCTGCGGACCCCCAACGTGCGGGGGCGCTGGGGCGAAATCCAGTTGCGGCGGGTGGTGGAAATGGCCGGGATGGTGGAGTATTGCGACTTCATCGAACAGGAGTCGGTCCAGGGCTCCAACGGTCGTTTGCGCCCCGATCTGTTGATCAAGCTGCCCAATCACAAGCATATCGTGGTCGACTCCAAGGCCGCCCTTTCCGCCTATCTTGAAGCCCTGGAGGCGGAAGACGAGGAAACCCGCCGGCGGAAAATGGCCGAACACGCCCGCCAGATCCGGACCCACCTGGGCCAGCTTTCCTCCAAGTCCTACTGGGAGCAGTTTCAGCCCAGCCCCGAGTTCGTGGTCCTCTTTCTGCCCGGCGAGAATTTTTTCAGCGCCGCCTTGGAACAGGATCCCGAGCTGATCGAATTCGGAGTTGCCCAGCGGGTTATCCTGGCCACCCCCACCACCCTGATCGCCCTGCTGCGAGCCGTTTCCTACGGTTGGCGCCAGGAAAAAATCGCCGAGCATGCCCACCGGATCGGCGAATTGGGCCGGACCCTTTATGACCGCCTTTGCGTGCTGGCCGCGCATTTTCACGCGGTCCGGCGGGGTCTGGCCGGGGCGGTGGAGTCCTACAACAAGGCGGTGGGATCCCTGGAAAGCCGGGTGCTGGTAACGGCCCGCAAACTCAAGGAGCTTGATCCCGCCCTGGACCGGGAACTGGAAGACCCGGAAGTTCTCGATATCCAGCCCCGACTCCTGCACCTGGCCGATGAAGATCGGGCTTCCGGTCCCGGGGAGGAGGGCGTCGGGGAGGAGGGCGCCGGGGAGGACAGGGAAACGACGCTTAAACGGGGGGATCGGACCAATGGAGAAAACAACTGAACCGGGCTATCTGGGACTCGCCGCCGCCGGGGAGCTGGCCCGGCGGGCCGCCGCCGCCCATGCCCGCCTGGCCGCTTGCGACATGTGCCCCCGCCGCTGCGGGGTCAACCGCCTGGCCGGGGAACTCGGCGTCTGCCGGACCGGGGCCCAAGCGGTGGTGGCCAGCTACGGCCCCCATTTCGGCGAGGAGGCCCCCTTGGTGGGGCGGGGGGGTTCCGGCACCATCTTTTTCAGCCATTGCAGCCTGGGCTGCGTCTTCTGTCAGAATTACGAGATCAGTCACCTGGGCGCCGGCGAAGCGGTCACGGCCGCTGAACTGGCCGCGATGATGCTGGCCCTGCAGGACCAGGGCTGCGCCAATATCAACCTGGTCACCCCCAGCCATGTGGTGGCGCAGATTCTCGCCGCCCTGGAGATCGCCGCCGAGGGGGGCCTTAAGCTGCCCCTGGTTTACAATACCAGCGGCTATGACGCGGTGGAGACCCTGGCCCTGCTGGACGGGGTGGTCGATATCTATATGCCGGATTTCAAGTTCTGGGATTCGGCCAGCGCCCGCCGCTTCGCCCAGGCCCCGGACTATCCCCAGCGGGCCCGGGCGGCCCTGCTGGAGATGCACCGCCAGGTCGGTGATCTCCAGCTTGACCGGCGGGGTCTGGCCCGGCGCGGCCTGCTGGTCCGTCACCTGGTGATGCCGGGCGGGACCGCTGAAAGCGAGGCAATCTTGCAGTTCATCGCCGGCGAACTTTCTCCCGCCACCTATGTCAACATTATGGAGCAGTACCATCCCTGCGGCCAGGCCGGCAAGTATCCCCCCCTGGACCGGCCCCTGGAGCCCGGGGAGTACGAGCGGGCCCTGGCCGCCGCCCGCCGGGCCGGTCTTCGCCGCCTCGACGAGCGGATCGGCGCCCGCCTGCTCCGGCGCCTGCCCTGAAAACCCGCCCCGCCGGCCGGAGTGGCCTTGCGGTCCGGCAATCCTGGGGAAACTTTCCCCGGCGACTGATTATGGGGCTGGAGCGGGCCGGGATCAGGCGGTTCAGCAGGAGGCTGGCCCTGGAACAACAGCGGTCCAACTCCTGACCGGCACTTTATCCTTGCGGGCAAGCGCGACTTTTCGTATAATTTATAGTTTGTCGCTTTTGCCTGAATCAGGGGCAAAAGGTTTGGTGGCCCGGCACTTGCGCGGGCTTCAATTGGAGTTCTCGCCAGTTAAATCCAAAGGAGATCGGTAACGATGAAGTTAGGGATCAACGGCCTCGGCCGGATCGGTAAGCTCTCTTTGTGGCATCATGTTTCCCGCAAATTCTTTGCCGAGATTTTGGTCAATGTCGGCCGCGAGGTCGGGACCTCGCTCAACGATATCGCCGGGATTATCGAGCGGGACAGCACCTACGGCCGCCTGGGGGCTTATCTGTACGGCTGCAAGGCCCCCGCCCGCCTGGTCGAAAACCTCGACGAAGCCGCCGGCGCCATGACGGTGGACGGGATCCCGGTCAAAATCCTGCGCCAGTCCCGCGATCCCAAGGGAATTGCCTGGAAGGAGAACGGAGTCCGGCTGGTGGTGGACACCACCGGAGCCTTCACCGACCCCACCGTCGATGCCGACGACGCCCGGGGCGCTCTGCGCGGTCATCTCCAGGGCGGAGCGGAGAAGGTGCTGCTCTCGGCCCCCTTCAAGATCAAGCAGAAGGGCATCGAGATGCCCGCCGATGCGGTGACCACGGTGATGGGGATCAATGACGGGGATTTCGACCCCGCCCGCCATGTCCTGGTTTCGGCCGCCTCCTGTACCACCACCTGCCTTTCCTTCATGGTCAAGCCGCTGCTTGACTATTTCGGGGCCGACAAGTTCCTGAGCGCGTCGATGGTCACCGTCCATGCCGCCACCGGCAGCCAGCCGGTACTCGACCGCCTGCCCAAGAGCGGAGCCACCGATCTGCGCAAGAACCGCAGCATCCTCAACAATATCATTCTGACCTCCACCGGGGCGGCCAAGGCCCTGCCCCTGGTGATTCCCGAAATGAAGCAGATCGGCTTCATCGCCGAATCGGTGCGGATTCCCACCTCCAGCGGCTCGCTGATCAGCCTGGTGGTCAACTTCCAGGATGACGAGGGTCAGCCGATCAAGCGGGAGTTGATCAACAACGTTTACCGCGACTACGGCCGCCAGACCAGCTATCTCCAATACGCCGACGAGCAGCTGGTTTCCAGCGACATCATCGGCAATCCCGCCGCCGCGGCGGTGATTGAAGGCCGGGAAACCCATACCCGGACCGCCAGCATCAGCGTCAACCTTGGCCAGTTCAACTGCGCCGGCGCTCCCGACCGGGTCGAGGTGCCGGTGACCCAGGCGGTGATCTATGGCTGGTATGACAACGAACTGGGCAGCTACACCAATATGCTTGGCGACCGGACGGTGAGCATCGCCGAGCAGCTGGTCTAAAAACAGCTTCAAGCCCGGCCGGGGCCGGCCTGGTGGTCGGCCCGCCGCGGTCGGCATGGAGTATCTTTAATATCTTCGAGGATTATTGGTCTTGGTCAACGTTGCCGAGCAAGAACAGGCTTCCATGAGTATCGAGCAGGCCCACGAGGTTCTGCGGATCGAAGCGGAGGGGATTGTCGCCCTGATCGACCAGGTGGGGGAAAACTTCGCCCGGGCGGTGGAGTTGATCATGGCCTGCCCCAGCCGCCTGGTGATCACCGGCATCGGCAAGTCGGGGGTCATCGGCCAGAAGATCGCCGCCACCCTCAACAGCACCGGGACTCCGGCTTTTTTCCTCCACCCGGTGGAGGCGGTTCACGGCGATCTCGGGATTGTTGACCCCCGGGACGTGATTCTGGCCATTTCCTACAGCGGCGAGACGGCGGAACTCAACCAGCTTTTGCCTACTCTGAAAAAACGGGGGGCCAAGATTATTGCCATGACCGGCCGGCCCGAATCGAGCATGGCCTCCGGGGCCGATGTGGTTCTGACCGTGACCGTGCCGCGCGAGGCCTGTCCCCTGGGATTGGCCCCCACCGCCAGCACCACCGCTTCCCTGGCCCTGGGCGATGCCCTGGCGGTAGTCCTGCTGAATCGAAAAAAATTCGATGCCCGCGCCTTTCGCCGCAATCATCCCGGCGGCAGCCTCGGTGAACGCCTGAAGGTCCGGGTGGCCGAGGTGATGCTGACCGGGGCTGAAATTCCGATGGTGGGGGTTGAAGCCAGCCTGGCCGAGGCGGTGGTGGAACTCAATCGCAAGAATCTCGGCGCGGTTCTGGTGATGGCGGCCGACGGCCGGGAAATGGCGGGGATTCTCACCGATGGCGATGTCCGCCGGACCCTGGTCAGCGCTGAGAATTTCGCTTCCCTGAGCCTGGCCCAGGTCATGACCGCCGGCCCCAAGAGGATCAGCGCCGATCTGCTGGCCGCCGATGCCCTGAGCATCATGCAGCGCTACGAGGTTACGGTGCTACCGGTCACCGACGACGCCCGGCGCCTGGTCGGCATTCTGCATCTGCAGGATTTGCTGGGCAAAGGGGAATTCCGCTTCCTGGTTTAATAAAACTTGCAGCCGGGTAGGTTGCCGTTACCCGCGCAACTTTTCGGGCCGGCGGAACCGTGCCCGGGCCATGCACCAAGGTGGCAACCGATCCCCACCGTCGCCCCCCGGCACGGGTTGGGGCAAGATAAAAACGGTAAGTTTGGTTCGGCCCCGGCAGGGCTCTGGGGGAGTGAAGCCTTGCCGCGGCCCGGTCGATTTTTTAGCAACGCAGCCGGGGAGGGCGGGGCGGGGACCGCCTGGCGGTTGACAAAGCCGCCCCTTTTCGTTAGCATGCGTGGCTGTTTTTTATATGCTGTTCCGGCTCCGGGCCGGGGGCTGCGGCCTTCCCGGCCTGCTCAGTTCATTCAGGTGAAACAGGGGAAAGTTTATGGCGATTACCAACAAAGAAATCAATGCGGCTTTCAGTGCCGAAGTAACGGCCTTGCCCGGCGGCGAGCATCTGAACAGCTGCTATTCCTGCGGGGCCTGTAGCGGGGCCTGCCCGGTCAGCCAAGCGATTCCGGACTTCGACCCGCGCCGGATCATTCATATGATCCGCCTGGGCCTCAAGGAGCAGCTTTTGACCTCCGAACTGGTTTGGTACTGCTCAAACTGCCGCAGTTGCGTTTTCGTCTGCCCCCAGGATGTCCGCTTTGCCGAGATTGTCTCCGCCTTGCGCAAGCTGGCTCTGGACCAGGGGCTGCTCACCGAGCAGGACCTGCTCGATCAAGGCAAGTCCGCCTGGGTCGATCGGGATCAATGCGTCTCCTGCCTCACCTGTGTCAGGGTCTGCCCCTGGCGGATTCCGGTGATCGATGAAGGTGGCCGGGCTTATATCGACCCCAAGGAATGTCGGGCCTGCGGGATCTGCCCCGCCGAGTGTCCGGTCCAGGCTATCAATCTCAACGAATCCGCCGACGAGCGTTTGATTGCCGCCTGCGGCACCGATCGCTGAGGCCAGGGAGGGGAAAATGAGTTTTACGCCTAATCTGCAAGTTTTCTGCTGTCATTACACCTCCCAGCAGGCCTGCGCCGAGGGCCGGGAAGGCCTGAGGGCCGACGGTTTTCCGGCCAACGCCACCATCAACCGCCTGGTCTGCGGCGGTAAACTCCAGGTGTCCGTCCTGCTGGAGGCCTTTGAAAAAGGGGCCGACGGAGTCTGCGTGATCGCCTGCCCGCCCGACCAGTGCCATAACCTGATGGGCAGCCAGCGCGCGGCCCGGCGGGTTCTCGCGGTGCAAAAGGCGCTGGCGGAACTGGGGACCGAGGTCGGCCGGATTGAGATGTTTCACCTGGAGCGGGGTTTTCATCCCGAGTTTGTCCGGGTGACCCGGGAGATGAACGAAAAAATCACGGAACTCGGTCCGAGTCCGTTCAGGGGGGAACAATCATGATTATTGCCGAACGTAAGCCGGTCAATGAAATCGTCGAGATGGTCCGGGATGCCGAACGGGTTCTGGTGCTGGGCTGCCGGGGCTGCGTCTCGGTCTGTTCGGCCGGCGGTGAACGGGAAGTGGAGCTGCTTTGCTCACTGATCCGCCTGGGCAAGCAGAAGGCCGGCCAACCGGGGGAGGTCTGGGGAGCCACCCTGGTCCGCCAGTGCGACAAGGAATACGTCGATGAGATCGACCAGTGGCAGGGCGAATATGACGCCATCGTTTCCATGGCCTGCGGGGTGGGGGTCAACTTCATCGCCAACCTGCGTCCCCTGGACCTGGTCTATCCGGCGGTCAACACCACCTTCTTCGGCGGTTCGGCCGAGCAGGGCGTCTGGAGCGAGCAGTGCGCCGGCTGCGGCGATTGCGTCCTCCATCTCACCGGGGGGCTGTGCCCGGTGGCCCGTTGCGCCAAGAGCCTGATGAATGGGCCCTGCGGGGGTTCGGTGGATGGTCGCTGCGAGATTCACCCGGAAGTGCTCTGTGTCTGGCAGGCCATCCATGACCGGCTTAGCCGTTTCGAGCGCCAAGAGGATCTTGCCCGGGTGGCCCCCATTCGGGACTGGCGCCCCGCCGGCCATGGCGGCCCCCGCCGAACCGTGCGCGACGATCTGACCGTTTAGCCAAACGAGCGGACAGCTTGAGACTGGCTTTTTCCGGCGACGTGGCTCTTGTCACGGCGCCGGAAATTTTTCTAGCGCCAGATTACCTGCAGGGGTTTGCGCTGAGGAATGCGGACGTAGCGGAACTTGGGGTAGCCCAGCATCAGGGCGCCGTGGACCAGATGATTTTCCGGCAGGTCCAGGGCGGCCATCAGGGGGTGGTGGTTGAAAGCGGCGCCCAGAAAGATCCCGGCCCAGCAGGTGCCGAGCCCTTGGCCGTGGGCGGCCAGATCGAGGTAAGTAAGGGCGATGGTGCAGTCGATTTCCGGCTTCAGGGCTTTTTTATCGGCGTAGGCGACGACCAGGTGGGGGGCCCCGTGCAGGACCAGATCCCGGCCCTCCTGAACCCAGGCTCTGACCACTCCGGGGAAGGCTTGGTTTTCCTGCAGCCAGTCCACCACCAGGCCGATCAGCTTTTGCAATTCGGCCGCTGATTCAATGACCAGCCACTTGGTGGGCTGGGCGTTTTTGGCCGAAGGGGCCCAGCGGCTGATGTCCAGCAATTCTGCCAGAACTTCCCGGGGCACCGGCTTGTCCTTGTAGGTACGAATGGACCGCCGGCTGCGGAGAAATTGGGCGGCTGCTTCCGGGGCGGGACCCAGCTTGCGGTTGACGGGCAGGCAAGTGGCCGGGCTCTGGCCCTTCAAGGTCAGGGCCCCGTGGGGGCAGACCGCCAGGCAGTGACCGCAGTCGATGCAGATCTTGGCCGCTGCCCGCCGGGCCGTGGGGAAGCCGCCGTCCTCGCTTTCGGCGATCAGACTGAAGGGGCATTCCGCCATGCAGATACCGTCCCGTTTGCATTTGGTCCGATCTACGGATATCAATTCCATGTATTTTGTTCCTTGGCAGAAGGTCTGAAGACTTAGACCGGGGCGGGTTTTCCATTGCCTGCCCGTAAATTGCCGCCATTCTACCCGTTCCCGCTGGGGAAAGCAACGGCGGGGCCGCAAATCGGCCAGCTTGCCCCAGGCAGCTCGAGCCTGGGCAACGGTTGATCTGAAGCGGCAGGTTGCCGGGACGGCCCCATTGGGGGGCGTTTTGGGGCGCGGTCGCCCATTTTGCCAACCGGGCCCTAATCTTTAAGCTCCGGGGACCGGCTAAGGCAGTTCGCGGCTCCTTGATTGGAGCTGCTTTGGAGATCGTTGTCACCATCGGCCCTCTTCCCGCCACCCCTAGGGTTCAACCTCATTTTGCCGGCGCAGTTGGGGGCCTGAAATGACCAGGTACAGATAGGTTATGCTGCTTTTTTTATCCGCTTTTTTTCTGGTTTATGGAAGTCTGCACTGGTTTTTTTACCGGTTGCTGGCGGCGGCCTGGTCTCCGGGGCGCTGGCGGGGACCGTTGCTGCTCTTCCTGCTGCTGATGGTGCTCAGCCCGGTTCTGGTTCGGGCCCTGGAGCGGCGGGAAATGGAGGGGCCGGCTCTGTTGCTGGCCCATATTGGCTTTACCTGGATGGGTTTCATTTTTCTTTTTTCAGTCTTGGCCTTGCTGCTGTTGCCGCTCCGCGGGTTTAGCGCCTGGCGCCGGGCCGCTGCCGCCGGCCGGCTACGCTTGCCGGGGGACCGGCCTGGTCCCGGCTTTCGCCTGGCGAGCCCGCGGGGAACTTTCGTGGCGGCCTTCCTTGTGGCCGTGGCCGCCAGTGCTTATGGTTACTGGGAAGCACGCGACATCAGGCTGGAACAGGTGCGGCTGGACAGCCCGAAAATGGCCGGCTTTGCCCCCGCCATCACGGCCGGCGGCGCCGAGGAACCAGCCGCCTGGCCACCGGCCCGGACCCTGCGGATCGTCAAGATCACCGACCTCCACCTGGGGCTGCAGATCCGGGAACGGCGCCTGGCGCCGGTGCTGGAGCTGGTGCGCCGGGCCCGGCCGGATATCCTGGTGGCCACCGGGGATATCGTCGATGGCCAGGGGGACGGAATTGCGCACCTGGCGGATCAATTCCGCCGCCTTGAAGCCCCCTTGGGCAAATTCGCCATTCTCGGCAATCACGAGTTTTATATCGGGGCCGCAACGGCGCAAAATTTTCTCGAGGAGGCCGGCTTTACCGTCTTGCGCGGGGAAAGCATCGAGATCGGCGGCCGGTTGCGGATCGCCGGGGTGGACGACCGTACCGGCATCATGCTGGGCTTGACCCCGCCGGACCAGGAGGAACGTCTGCTGGCCGGCCTGGCGGCGGACACTTTCAATATTCTGCTCAAGCATCAGCCGGCAATCGAACCAGGAGGGGTGGTGGATCTCCAGCTCTCCGGCCACATACACCGGGGCCAGATTTTCCCCTTCAATTTTTTTACCTGGTTGGCTTTCCGGGTTCCCAGTGGCCTGAGCCGGACGGAAGATGGCCGTTATCTTTATGTGGGACGAGGTGCCGGCACCTGGGGGCCGCCGATCCGGTTGCTGGCTCCGCCGGAGGTTACCCTGCTCGAATTGGGGGCAGAGATTTAATCGGGCGTCAGGCGGGGGTGAGCGGGGCCGGGCCGAGGGTTGACCAGGCCGTTCAGGCGACGGCCCGGTTATGGCCGGGTCACGGACAATATGCAGCGGTTACGGAGGATAGTTATACAATCATGGATATCAGAGAAATGAAATACGAGAAACTGGCCCACCCCGCCGTGGCGGCGGTGATTTTTTGCCCCCGGGAGGAATGGACCCCGCCGCCGGCAACGGCCTTCGACGTGGAAGTGGAAGTGGAGCCGGGTTTGACCCTGCCGTTGCGCTTTCATCTCGGGGCGGAGGATCCGGCGGCGCCCAACCTCCTCTTTTTTCACGGCAATGGCGAGGTGGCTGCCGATTACGACGAACAGGCCCCCCGTTTCAACGCCGCCGGGATGAACCTGGTGGTGGCCGAGTACCGGGGCTATGGCCGGGCCGGGGGTACCCCCTCGGTGGCCACCATGATTGGTGATGCCCGCCTGATGTTGCCGGTGGTCCGGGATACCTTGCGCCAACAGGGCAAAAGCGGCCGTTTGGCCCTGATGGGACGTTCGCTGGGTAGCGTGCCGGCCATCGACCTGGCGGTCAGCGCCCCGGCCGGAGAGGTTGAGGGTCTGATCATCGAAAGCGGGATTGCCCAGACTATACCTCTGCTCCTGTCCCAGGGCGTCGATGTCCAGGCCTGCGGGATCCACAGCGAGGCCGACGGTTTCTGCAATATTCAGAAAATCACCCGCCAGCAGAAGCCCACCTATATTCTCCACGCCCAGCATGACGAAATCATTCCCCTGGGTCTGGCCGAGGCCCTCCAGGCCCACTGCGGGGCCCAGGCTAAGGAGTTTCAGGTGGTGCCGGGCGCGGGTCACAACAACATCATTGCCCGAGTCGGCGATCTCTATTTCCAGGCCCTGGCCCGCTTTTGCCGCAAGCTCGGCCAACCGCCGAGGCGTAAAAAACCGGGCGTGCGGTGAGGGCCGCCATGCGCTTACGAATCATGTCCTATAATATTCATCGGGCCATCGGGGTGGACCGGCTTTTCCGGCCCGAGCGGATCGCCCGGATCATCAAGCACCACGAACCCGATCTGCTTTTGCTGCAGGAGGTCGATGTCGGGGTGCCCCGTTCACGCAACCTGAACCTGGCCGAGGAACTGGCCGGCCTCTGCGATTATCCCCATTGGGCGGTGGGGCTTAACGTTGCCTTGAGCCAGGGCCACTACGGCAACGCCACTCTGAGCCGTTTTCCCATCAGCAGCGAGCGCAATATCGACCTGACCATGCCCGGCCACAAGGCCCGCGGTTGCCTTTTTACCGCCGTTGAGCTGGATGGCGACCAGGAGGCCGCCATGACCCTGCCGGTATTCAACCTCCACCTGGGTCTATCTTTCCAAGAACGGCCCAAGCAGGTCGGAGTGCTGGTCAAGACCCCCGAGTTCACCGCTTTGGGCCCGGAAGACCCCTGCATCGTGGCCGGCGATTTCAACGACTGGTTCACTCGCCTGGCCCCGATGTTTACCGAAATCATGGGTTTCCGCTGCGCTTCCAGTCACCAGGAAAATTTCCAGAGCCCCTACCTGACCTATCCCTCCTTTTCCCCCACCGGCGGCCTGGACAAGATTTTCGTCCGCGGTCCAATGGAGATCATCAAGCGCAAGCGCTGCCGGATGCAAATCTCGAAAATCGCCAGCGATCACCTGCCGGTCCTGGCCGATTTTGCCTGGTGAAGCCGGCTTGGACGTTATGAGGCAATTCGCGGTGGTGGTATTTATCGGTCGCGCTGTTGACAGTAAAGGCCGCCAAAAGCTATGTTTTGAACTGGAGCGGGCTGGCGGGCGGTTTCCCTGGCGGCGTCAGGCGGACCGGAGCCGGGCCCCTTTTGCAGCTGGTGGCCATTATGAATAAGACAGGAATCCATGCGTAATATCTCCCCTGCTGCCGGTGTATTTTCCTACAATCGGGTGATCGTGGCCCTGGTGGCGGTGATGCTGATCACCCTGGCGGTGATCGACTACACCATTATCCAGCAGCAGCGCCGGGGCCTGATGGCCCAGATCCACGAGCGGGCCGGCGAGGAACTGGCCCAGGCGGCGACCTTCATGACCGAGCCGCTGCTCCGGTACCGTTTTTCCGATATCGAACTCTTCATTCAGCAGTGGTCCGCCAACAACAGCGAGGTGGTGCGCTTTGCCGCCCTGACGCCCCAGGGCCACACCCTCACGGTTTTTGAGCGGCCAACGGTTTCGCCCCATCTTTTGGTCCGGGAAAGGCGGATTGAATTTGAAGGCAGTCATCTGCTGACCCTGGTGCTGGAGAAGGATTATGGCCCGGCGGAGCAGATTCTGGCCCAATTGCGCCAGCGGCTGGTGCTAACCTCGCTCTTCATCTCCGCCGCCCTGGGCCTGACCCTCTGGCTGGTTTTCCGTTATCTGGCGATCCGTCCCCTGGAGCAGGAGGTTTTGCGCCGGCGGCGGGCGGAAGCTAAACTGGTTGACGCCAACCAGCTGCTGGAGGAGCGGGTGCAAGAGCGGACCAGGGAGATCGCCGGCCTGCTGGAGCGGGAAAAATATCTGCGGGAAATTATGCAGACCGTGGCCGATATCAACGGCCTGCTGATCACCGCCCCCGACCTGGAAGCCTTGTTGGGCAAGGCCTGCCTCCGATTTGTCCGCCATGGCCATTATCGTTTTTGCTGGATCGGCCTGCTGGGCAAGGAGGGGCTTACCGCGATTTACGACTCCCGGCCCGACCAGACGGTGCTGGCGCCGGGGCCCTATCCCCTGGCCAAGGTGGGGAACCCCTTTTACCAGCATCCGGTCGCGATTTCTCTGCGCCAGAACCGGACCGTAACCACCCCGCGGACCGGCTATCCCTTCTCGCAGCCGCCCTGGCTCGAGCAGGGGGCGATCGCCGACTTTGCCCAGTTTGTCGCAATCCCTCTGCGCTCGGGTGGCGACCAGCCGCCGCTGGGAGTGCTGGCGGTTTACACCTGGCGCCGGGATGGTTTCGAGCCCGAGGAGATCGCCATGCTGGAAGAACTGGCCGGCGACCTCGGTTTTGCCATTGCCTCTTTCCGCCAGCGGCAGGAAGTGGCCCGTCTCAACGCCGAACGGACGGCCAATTACGAGGAAACCATTTTTTCCTTTGTCGATATGATTGAGCAGCGGGATACCTACACCGCCGGCCATACCGAACGGGTCTCTTATTACAGCCGGCGTATCGCCCGGGAAATGGGCCTGTCGGCGGAGGAAAGCCATCGCCTTATGCGGGCCGCCTCCCTGCATGATATCGGCAAGATCGCCACCCCCGACGCCGTGTTGCTCAAGCCAGGCAAACTCGATGCCCTGGAGCATGATCTTATCAAGCTCCACGCCGTCGCCGGCTACGAGATGCTCTCCAATATCGAGATGTACAAGGATCTGGCCGCAATCATTCTCCATCATCATGAAAGGTTTGATGGCAACGGCTATCCCGACCGCCTCAAGGGCGAGGAAATTCCACTGCTGGCCCGGATCCTCAGTGTCGCCGATGCCTTCGACGCCATGACCACCAACCGGGTCTACAAGCCCCGCAAGGAACTGGCGGCGGCCTTGGAGCAACTGCGGAAGGGCAGCGGCGGCCAGTTTGATCCGGTGGTGGTCGCCGCGGCTCTCAAAACCCTGGATCGGGTGGCGGCCCCCGAGGTTCTGGCCGCCGAGCCGGAGGCCGATCGTTTCTGTACCAGACACCGGGCTTTGTGCGGGGTGACCCAGACCCCGGTTACTGAGATGGAACGGAAGCGGTTTTCCTATTTCTTCAATGACCGCTTGACCGGCCTCTTTAACGAGGATTATCTCAAAGCGGTGGTCCGCAACAACCAGGAGGATTATACTTACAGGTGCCTCCATGTCCTGCACCTGCAGGGGATTAAGGTTTACAACAAGGAGCAGGGCTGGGAAAAGGGCAATCTGCTGCTCAAGTATTTCGCCGACGAATTGAAAATCCAGTTCCCGGAGGACTTGCTCTTTCGGGTTTACGGTAATGATTTTGTCGTCATCTCGCGGGAGCATCAGCCGTTGGGCGCCAAGGAGCTGGCATCATTTGCCTGCCTGCGGGGCACCAGGCTCCAAGTCGTTCCCCATCACCTTGACCTGGTGCGGGATGGCAAGTACACCATTGATAAGTTGGAAAAAATCGAACTGCGCGGCGCGGCAACCGGGAGCCCCGAACCGGGGCGGGACTTTAAGGGTTTTATTCAAGCAAAAGAGGAGGGAAAATGATGTACAAGGGAATTCTGGGAGTTATGGCCGCCTTTTTGTTGGCGACGGCGGGTCTGGCGGCGCCGCTGACGGCCGCGGAAAACCGGGAGTGCCGCAAGCTTGCCGCCCCGGTGAGCGGGGAGGCCCGGAAATATTCGGTGACGGCCGACATCTACGAATTCATGGCCTTTCCCGATATCCCCTGTGCGGTTTATTGGCGCAACAACGAGTTGTGCGCCACCGAACTCTCGGCCTTTCAGTTCAGCGCCAAGGTCTTTGACTTTGTCGGGGGCGGGGAGATTCTGATGACCGAGGCCTATTTTGTCGTCGCGGCGCCTGGCGAACCCCTGCCCCTGGCCTTTGCCGACCGGGAAGAGGCGGCAGGGTTCATCGCCCGGAGCGGCGGCGGCGAACTCCTTGACTATGGCCAGTTGCTGGACCACTCCTTTGACTGAGAAGCAGCTGTGCCTCATCCGGGGCCTTCCGGCCCGCTGGGCCGGGCTGGTGGGCACTCGGGCGGCAGGCCGGGGCGCCCGCTTTTTATTTGGCATTAGCCGCGCCGTGGTTTATAGTTGCCCTCGTTCATGAAGCGGATTTAGCCGTTTTTTCTTCCAAAACCACCACAGAGAAGGAGTGAGCCGATGAACATTCTGGTATTCGGACCCAATGGCAGCGGCAAAGGCACCCAGGGTGCCATTGTGCAGAAAAAATACGGGATGCCCCATATCGAATCGGGCGCAATTTTTCGCCAGAATATCGGGGGCGGCACCGAGTTGGGCAAGAAGGCCAAGGAGTATATCGACCGTGGCGACCTGGTTCCCGACGACATCACGATCCCGATGATCCTCAACCGGCTCCGGGAAGATGACTGCAAGCAGGGCTGGATCCTGGACGGTTTTCCCCGCAACAAGGTGCAGGCCGAAACCCTGGCCAAGGCCCTTACCGAGGCCGGCATGAAGCTCGATTACGTGGTTGAAATCGTGCTGCCCCGCGATGTCGCCAAGTTGCGGATCACCGGCCGGCGGCTCTGCGTCAATGACAACAACCATCCCAACCATATTGCCTTTGACGCCATCAAACCGGTGGAGAAAGAGGGCAAACTGGTCTGCCGGGTTTGCGGGGGAGATCTCAAGACCCGGCCCGACGATCAGGACGACGCGGCTATCGACAAGCGCCACGATATTTATTATGACGAGAACACCGGCACCATGGCCGCGGTCAATTTCTTCAAGGGCCTGGGCGGGGGCACCAAGGTGATTTCAATTGATGGTGGGCCTTCCATCGGCGAAGTGACCGAAGCGATCATGCAAGAACTGAACTGATTTGCCGTGTTCCGATCCCAAGCCGATCCCCGTCCTGGGCGGGTGATCGGCTTTTTTTATCGCCGGTGGCCGCGGTTGGAAGGCGCCGGATCCGGGGACCGGTATGGCAGATATTAGCTTTTCCCGGGGCCATAAGTTTACTATAATTCCGCCTGTTCCAGTCTTGGCTAAGGGGCGTAATTTTCCCGGTTTTGCTCGGCAGACAAAGGAGTCGAAGATGAAAACAGCGGTCGGAGTAATCATGGGGTCTCGCAGTGACTGGGAGACCATGCGGCATGCCGCCGAAACCCTGGAGCAACTCGGCATCGCCCACGAAGTCCGGGTGGTTTCGGCTCATCGGACCCCGGAATTATTGTTTGAGTATGCCGCCACCGCCAAGGAGCGGGGGCTTGAGGTGATTATCGCCGGAGCCGGCGGAGCGGCCCATCTGCCCGGCATGGTGGCGGCCCGCTGTTCCCTGCCGGTGCTGGGAGTGCCGGTCCAGTCCAAGACTTTGAACGGCCTCGATTCCCTGTTGTCCATCGTCCAGATGCCCGCCGGGATTCCAGTGGGGACCCTGGCCATCGGGCCGGCCGGGGCCAGGAACGCGGCCCTGCTGGCTGCCGCCATCCTGGCCAACAAGTATGCCCCGGTGGCGGAGGCCCTGGAGCAATTCCGCCGCCGGCAGACCGAGACGGTCCTGGCCGATCCCGATCCCCGCCGGCCGCTGGAGGCAAAATCATGAAGGTGGGGATTATCGGAGCCGGGCAGCTGGGGCGGATGATGGCCCTGGCCGGTTATCCCCTGGGCCTGGAGTTTGAAATGCTCGACCCCAATCCCCGGGCCTGCGGCGGCCAGGTCGCCCCCCTGACCGTGGCGGCCTTCGATGACCGGGAGGCCCTGGCGGCCCTGGCGAGCCGGGTGGACCTGGTTACCTTTGAATTTGAAAACGTGCCGGTCGCGGCGATGGAATTTCTGGCCGGCCAAGTGGAGGTTTTCCCCCGGCCCCCGGTGCTGGAGACCGCCCAGGACCGCCTGCGGGAAAAGGAGTGTTTTCGCCAACTGGCCATCCCCACCCCGGATTATCGCCCGGTGGAGAGCCGGGCTGAACTCGAAGCGGCGGTGGCCAAGCTGGGGCTGCCGGCGGTGCTGAAAACCCGGCGTTTCGGCTACGATGGCAAGGGACAGTTCATTCTGCGCCAGCCCTCTGACCTGAAGGACGCATGGTCTGCCCTGGGCGGGGCGCCCCTGATCCTGGAAGCCTTTGTGCCTTTTGGCCGGGAAGTTTCTTTGGTGGCGGCCCGGAGCCGCGCCGGCGGCATGGTTTTTTATCCCCTGGCGGAAAACATCCACCGCGATGGGATCTTGCGTCTTTCCCAAGCTTGCAGCGCCGATCCCATGCAGGCCTTGGCCGAGGAATACACCCGGCGGGTGCTGGAGCATTTTGCCTATGTCGGGGTTATGGCCTTCGAGTTTTTCCAGGTAGCCGCCGGCCTGGTGGCCAACGAAATCGCTCCGCGGGTCCATAATTCCGGCCACTGGACCATCGAGGGCAGCGAAACCTCTCAGTTTGCCAATCATCTGCGGGCCATCCTCGGCTGGCCCCTGGGAAGTCCGGAGCTCCTGGGCCAGGTGGCGATGCTGAACTTCATCGGCGAGCTGCCGGCCGTACCAGCCCTGATTGGCGAGCCCCATCTCCATGTCCACTCCTACGGTAAATCCCCTGCTCCCGGGCGCAAGGTGGGCCACGCCACCCTCTGCCTGCCCGCGGCGGCGGATTTGCCCGGGGCCCTGCGACTGCTGCTGCCCCGGGTAAACCTTCCCGCCCTGCTCGATTGACCAAGCCTTCAGCTATTGAGCGCCGCTCCCACCCTGGGCATAACGCCGCCGGCCGGCGGTATTTTGCCGCTCAGGGTAATTGGAGCTTCAATTTACGGTCCCCCGCGGGGATGTTTGCTCGCTTGCCCCTCCCAGGTAGTTGGAGTACGGCTTTGCTCGGGGCTGGCCCGGGAGGCCAAATTGATTATTTTTTGGTGGCTGCCTGTGCTAGAATAGGCATGTTTTGGTAATTTAGAGCCCGGGATGATGCTTTTCCCGGTCCCCCGGTCCCGCCTGGGCCGGCAAATCCGCCATAAAGTCCGGCCGCCGCCGGCCCACGGTGACCGACCGCCATGCCACGTCCCAAAATACAACCCGCTTCCGACGGCCGCCTCAGTCTGACCGGTTCCTGGACTTTGCGGGAACTGACCCCGGGCCTGCCGGAAATCAGAGCCCGGCTGGCCGCGCTTCCGCCTGATACCCCTTGGAGCTTGCAGGAGCTGGACCGCCTGGACAGTTTCGGTGCCCTGTTACTTTGGCGTAGCTGGGGGGGGCGCTGGCCCCGCAACCTGGAAATAAAAGAGGATTGGCGGGCGGTCATTGCTGCGGTGGCGGAGCAAAGCGCCACCGAGTTGCCCGAGGCAGCTCCCTTTGGCCCCCTCGAGGCTCTGCTGGTGCTGGGGCAGGCGGTCATTTCCTTTCTGCGCCAGCTCCTGGATTTTCTTGCCCTTTTCGGCCGACTCTGGCTGGACCTGCTTTTCCTGCTGGGGCGCCCCCGCCAATGGCCCCTGAAGGAAATTTCGGCTAACTTCTATAAGGTCGGGGCCAAGGCCATGCCGGTGGCCGCCCTGGTCGGCTTCCTGATCGGGGTGGTGCTTTCTTATCTTTCGGCGTTGCAGCTCAAAACCTTCGGGGCGGAAATGTTTCTGATCGATATCCTAGGTCTGGGAATCATCCGGGAATTGGGGCCGGTACTGGTGGCCCTGCTGGTGGCCGGCCGTTCCGGTTCGGCGATGACCGCCCAGCTGGGAGTGATGCGGGTCACCGAAGAGATTGATGCCTTGGCGGCCATGGGCATTTCCCGCTCGGTACGCCTGGTCCTGCCTAAGGTCCTGGCGCTGAGTCTGGCCATGCCCCTGCTGGTCCTTTGGAGTTCCGCCGTCGCCCTGTTCGGGGGCATGGTTTCGGCCCGGATTCAACTGGGAATCAGTTTCGGCTATTTTCTGGAAACCCTGCCCCGGGTAGTGCCGGTGGCTAATCTTTATATCGGCCTGGGCAAGGGGGTGGTATTCGGGGTGTTGATCGCGCTGGTGGCCTGTCATTTCGGCCTGCGGATCAGGCCCAATACCGAAAGCCTGGCCGCCAACACCACCGCCTCGGTGGTCACCTCCATTACCCTGGTAATTCTGGTGGATGCGGTTATCGCCGTGGCCACCCGCAGCATCGGGGTCCCGCTGTAATGAAAAACGGGGCGCCGCGGTTTGCCGGGGTGGCAATAGGGTCTGGGTGGCGGCAGTGGTTGGGGCAAAAAAGATAAGCGGCGTGCGGGGCCCTTGGCAGGTAGGTCTTGCTGGGGAGGTGGGGGAGTCGGAGAAGAGTTTGTTGGCTGGTGACTTGAAGCGGGAGGATGGGATTGCTATGCTGAAAGGTGGTGAGTCCGGGGCGGTGGTGACGGTGCGGGGCTTGGTCAGTCGTTTTGGGACCAACCTGGTGCTGGACGGAATCGACCTGGCAATCATGGCCGATGAGATCGTGGCCCTGGTGGGCGGATCGGGCAGCGGCAAAACCACTCTGCTGCGCCATATCATCGGTTTGAACCGGCCCGCCGCCGGAGAGGTTCTGTTGTTCGGGGACCCCCTCTTTGCCGGAGATTTCCTGGCCCAGCAGGCCCGCCGCCGCCGATTCGGGGTGCTGTTTCAGCACGGGGCACTCTTCTCCGCTCTCAATGTGGCGGAAAATATCGCTTTTCCGCTGCGGGAACTCCGGGTGGCCGGAGAAGAGGAGATCCGGGCTCTGGTGGCCTACAAGCTGGCTCTGGTGGAACTGGAGCCGGAGCATGCCCTGCTGATGCCGGCCGAGCTTTCGGGGGGAATGGTCAAAAGGGTGGCCCTGGCCCGGGCCCTGGCCCTGG
>Ga0114946_10000326_pt1 | contig 30862 bp, 28 predicted proteins | sample WalLakDeSediment_FD_88676 | JGI IMG/M metagenome (GOLD analysis project Ga0114946, IMG submission 88676) | Lake sediment microbial communities from Walker lake, Nevada to study Microbial Dark Matter (Phase II) - Walker Lake 11/02/13 Deep Sediment | ecosystem: Environmental > Aquatic >... | reverse complement strand
TGTCTTGGGGGCGGACGACTGATTCCTGTAGGGTAACCGCGCATGGAGACCCACGCGACTGACGACACTTCCGACCATGGTAGTGGTGGCCGACCCGCCGCCCGCCGCCGCGTGCCCGGTTGGGTCGGGCTCGCGCTGCGGGCCGCGGCGACGGTGGGTCTCATGTCCTACGCCCTCCGCGGACTCGACTGGAGCGCCTTCTGGCAACTGCTCGCCAACGCGGACTGGCGTTGGTGGGCCGCCGGGCTGGCCCTCATCGCCACGACGCAGGTGGTCGCCGGCATCCGCTGGGCCGCCCTCGCGCGGCCGCTCGGATTCGACTTCTCCCGCCTCACGTTCGTGTGGCGGTTCTTCGAGGGTGCCTTCTTCAGTCTCTGCCTGCCGTCGTCGATCGGGGGCGACGTGATCAAGGCCTATCGGCTCGGCGACGAAACGCAGCGGCGGCTCCTCGCCGGGTGCTCGATCCTCGCCGATCGGCTCACCGGACTGGCGGCGCTCGGCGTGCTCGCGGGCACGGCCCTCATCGCCACCAACGGCCGTCTGGGCTGGTCGGCGACCGCCGCGGTGGCCGCCGGCCTGCTCGCCGCCGCGGTGGCCGTGTTCCGGCTCGGCGTGGGTTCGATCGACCGCATCCTCGATTGGATTCCCGCGCCCCATCCGGCCCGCGAGTTCGTCGCCCGGCTGCTGCCCTACCAGCAGCGGCCCGCGCTCATGTCGCAGGCGCTGGGCTGGAGCTTCATCGTGCAGATCGGCGGCGCGCTGGCCGTTGGCCTCATCGCCCGCTCGCTCGGCGTGCACCAGCCGGCGACGGTGTGGTTCGCCGTGGTTCCCCTCGTGGCATTGGCGACCGTGCTGCCGATCAGCATCAATGGCGTCGGCGTGCGCGAGAACGCGCTCGCGCTGCTTCTGGCTCCACACGGCGTGTCGGCGGAGCCGGCCGTCGCCGTCGGGCTTCTCTGGCTCTTCACGTCGGTCATCACGGGGCTGATCGGCGGGGTGCTCTTTCTGCTCGATCGCCACGCCGCCGCGCGTCCATGAGCAGGATGGCGGCCACGGTCTTCGCATCCTCGATCCGGCCGTCGAGACACATCGTGACCGCCTCGGTCCAGGGCAGCACCCGGGGGTGAATCTGTTCCCCCGGCTCGAGTGCCTGCGGACCGGCCGTGAGGTCGGACGCCACGAACAGATGCATCCGCTCGTGGAGGATGCCGGGAGACATCCAGAAGCCGCCGGCCGGCTCGATGCGTCCCGCGCGGTAGCCGGTTTCCTCGAGGAGTTCCCGCCGCGCTGCCTCGGTGAGCGATTCGACGCGGTCGAGCGTGCCGGCCGGCAGTTCCCAGAGCGTGCGGCCGACGGCCACCCGCACCACCTCGATGAGGCAGACGTCGTCGTCGGTCACCATCGGCACCACGACCACGCTGCCGGGATGCACCACGATCTCACGGGTGCGGGAGGTGTCGGCTTCCAGCACACTCAGCACGCGAAACCTCCGCGCCGTGAGCAAAAGGTCGCCCGTGATCGGCTCGGAGTCGGGAGCGGGATCGGGTTCGGCGGCTGTCATGCGAGTTCCTCCTGAGCCGGCTCGACGACCCGCGCCCCCCGCCCCTCCACGCTGAATGGTGCACCGGCATCAGGAGCCGTCGTTCCCGCGGCCGCAGTCAACGCCTTCACCTGGACGAGGGCCAAGCCAACCGTGCAGCCAAGCCGCACCGAATGGCAGGCCGATGTGATGGTGCCGACAGGAGCACCACCCCCTGGAATACTGCCCGTGGTCTGCATCACGGCCGCCGGTGTCGCCGGCGGCGACCCGTCGATTGCGAGCGTGACGAGTCGGCGATTGACGTGCCCCAGCGCGTCGAGTCGTGCCACGGTCTCCTGTCCGAGGTAACAGCCCTTCGTGAAGGAGATGGCCCGGGCATCGCGGCCGAGCTCCTGCGGCAGCGTCTTGTCGGGAATGTCGGCTGGATCGGGATTGGCCGCGAGGATGCGCCATTCCTCGAGCCGCGCGGCCTCGACCTCGGGCAGGCCCTGATCGGTGAGCCATGCGATGAGCCGCGGGCGGTCGGCGGCCGCCGTGATCAGATGAAAACCCCCGGAGCCGAACCAGTCGTTGTGCGCGACATGAACGGCAATGCCGCCGAGGCGGGCCGGGTGATGGCCCAGCCGCCCGGGCGGCGGTGTGATCGAGAGCCGCGGGCTGGCGCCGGCGCCGGCAGCCAGCCACGCGGCTGCGCCAGGGCCGCCGATAAGCAGCCCGGCGCGGTCCGCAGAGGCGTCGCGGAACTCGACGTCCTCGCGGATGTGATAGTGCTCGAGATGATCGCGAAGCCGCCCGGCCAGACCGGGCGGCAGGTCGATCCACAAGCCATCCACGGTGCCTGTTCCTTCTTCTACGCTCCCCGCCCGGAAGATGTTCGCCAGGGCGATGACTTGGCCGCGGCCATCGGTAAAAAAGGCCTCGGTGCCCGTCTGTGGAACGAGCGTGGCGACCTTGGCCGTCTGGAAATTGTCGATGAACCGCACGGCGTCGCGGCCCGTGACGAAGAGCGTGTCCCGCGGGGGCAGGATGGCCCAGAAGACAGTGCCGGGAGAGGCAGAGGCTGGCTGGGCTGGGGGTGGGGTGGGTGTGGTCATGCAGGATCCTCCGCTCGCCATCCTAAAAAAATTTCCCGAACCCTGGCGAACGCTTCCCTACCGGTCGCCGTACATCCTGCGCCGCCGGATCACGGCACCCTCCACGACGCGTGTCGGGGCGATGCGTGATGTCCGGCGGATCACCGCGAGCGAGGATGACCCATGGCCACCGTCGACTGCGACCGCGACTACACGAATCCCTTCGACGAGCGCGACGACGTGTACGACACGCTGCTCGACTCGGCCCCTGACTCGAACGCCGACGCGACGTCGGCTGCCGTGGCGCGCGATCAGGCGGTGCAGCTGCACCGCATCGCCGAAGTGCGGCAGCGGCAGGGCGTGACCCTCCGCAACGTCGCCCGGCGGTTGGGCATGTCGCTGCCGGTGGTCCGCCGACAGGAGCAGGGCAGCTGCGATCTGCGGCTCTCCGATTTGCATCGGTGGCAGCAGGTGCTCGAGGTGCCGGTGGCCGAACTCCTGGTCGAGGGGGAGGGCGGCCTGTCGGGGCCTGTGCTCCAGCGGTCGCGAATGGTGAAGCTTATGAAGACGGCGGCCGCGATTCGGGAACGGTCGCGGGATGCGGAGAGCGCGAGGCTCGTCACCATGCTCGTGGAGCAGATTCTCGAGATCATGCCCGAACTGGCCGACGTGAGCCCCTGGCCTGCTCCGGGCCAGCGCCGCACGCTCGATGACGTGGGTCGCGTGGCCCGATCCGTCGTGTCGGAAGACGTGTTCCGGCAGCGGGGTTGATCGGCGACACAGGCGGTCTTTTGTCACGGGCCAGGTTTCTTTACGATCGTCGGCGGACGGCCGGCGGAACGGCCGTGTCGATTGCCTGTGTCGATTGGCTGTGAGGTGCCGGCCCGTGTTTTCATTTCTTGGTGTGCTCGGGATTACGCTCGTGCTGTTCGTCGTCGTGGTCGGCACGGCCCGGGCGATCCTGGGTCGCTGATCCGATCGCCGCGAGGGCGACGAAGCCTCCCAGCACGCCTCCGAAGACGACCCACGCGGCCACGGCCAGCGCGGGATAATCACGCAGCCACACGAGCTCCGGTGGCTCCGGGCTCTTGGGCACCTTGCGCTGCACGGGTCCGCCGGGGCCTGACTGCCGCTGCATGTCGGCGCGGAACGCATCCCAATCGGCCTGCACCGCCGGGTCGGTGAGCGTGGCCAGCCGTGCGTCCCGCCAGCGGAGAAATGCCAGGGGGGGGCCGATGAGGAGCGCGGCCCAGGCGAGGGTCGCCACGGCGATCGTCAGCCGCATCCGGCGCGAAAGCGGACGCGCGCGATCCGCGCGCGGCCGGCCCGGCGCCGCGGAATGGGGCGGTGAGGTTCGGGCGGTATTGTCGTCGTGCATCATGGATCGCTCGCGGTCAGGAACCGGATTCGGCCCGGATAACCCAGGCTTCCCAGGCCGGCATTCAGTCTGGCAGCGGACGCCCGCCGCTGCTACCGTCCCCGCCCCAGGTCGCCCTGTCGCGGGTGGCCGCCCCACGAGGTGCTCGAGGAATGCTCGCTGTGGCTTCGTCACGACTCTCACTGGTTTTGTTGGGAATGCTGGTGCTGGCCGCTCCGCGCTCCGCCCTCGGGCAGAGCGGGTGGCTCCCGACATCGTGGTTCTCCAGCACGCAGGTCGACCCCAAGGCGATGTTTCCGCTCGCCGAGAAGGACGGACCCTGGCTCGTCCTCGCCACGACGTTCCGGGGCGAGACCGCCCGCGAGGACGCCCGGGCCCTCGTGCACGAGCTGCGCACCCGGCACGCCTTCGAGGCCTACTCGCACGAAAAAGCTTTCGACTACACCGGGACCCAACGGGGCGTCGGGCTCAATCCCGACGGCACGCCCAAGACGATGCGCTACGCCAACGAGGGGCAGGTGGTCGAGGTGGCGGTGCTCGTCGGCGACTTCTCCTCGGCCGACGATCCCCGCGGCCAGAGGGTGCTCCGCACGATCAAGACGCTGCGTCCGGAGTCGCTCGGAGGGAAGAGCGGCAAGAGCGGACTCGTGAGCGAGTTTCTCTCCGCCAACCGCCAGCATGCCGCGGCCGCCGACAAGCCGCCAATGCACGCCGCGATGCTCATCCCCAATCCGCTGCTGCCCGACTCGTTCTTCGCGCAACAGGTCGATCCCTTCGTGATCGAGATGAACGCCGACGTCACCTACAGCCTCCTCGACTGCCCGAGCCGCTACACGGTGCGGGTGGCGACGTTCACCGGCTCGGGAACGTTCGAGCAGGAGTCCGCCGCGGAGCGGTCCGACTCGCGGGGAGGCTTCGTCGACATGAACCGTTTCGTCGAGGCGCTCCGCGGCAGCGGCTGGCAGAATCCCCGGCTCCGTGGCATCGACTCCGAAAGTCGCCTCGTGGAGGCCGCGGATCAGGCTCATCGGCTCACCCAGGCCCTGCGGCGGCACGGCTGGCAGGCCTGGGAATTTCACGACCGTGACTGCAGCATCGTCTGCGTGGGCAGCATCGACCGGCTCGCGGTGCCGCAGGGAGACGGACAGGCCGTGGTGCATCCCGAGATCACACGGATCGTCACCGGCCTGGGCCCCGACCCCGCGGCGCTCGCCCAGGGGCAGATTCTGCCCCGGTCGTTCGACGGCATCATGCTCGATGTGCAGCCGAAGCCGATCGACGTGCCGCGGGCACCCACCCGCCGTCGCTGAACTCTCGCCAGGGTATTCTGCCTGCGGTTCACCGCCAGATGAGAGCGGTTCAGAACAGCGGCATGATGGAGAGTGGTCGGATGCTGGTGCTGGGAACGACGAATGCGGGCAAGCTCCGCGAGCTGACGGCCCTCCTCGCTCCGTTCGGAATCCCCTGCCGCTCGCTCGCCGACGTGCCGTCCGCCGTCGAGGTCGAGGAGACCGGGGCGACGTTCGCCGACAACGCGCGGCTCAAGGCGGCGACGCAGGCGCGGGCGGTCAACGCCTGGGTGCTCGCCGAGGACAGCGGCCTGGTGGTTCCGGCGCTCGGCGGCGCGCCGGGAGTCTTCTCGGCCCGCTTCTCCGGGGTGGGCCCGCCGGCCGCCGGCGGCAGCCGCGACGAGGCCAACAACGCGCTCCTGCTCGAGCGGCTCGCGGGGATGGCGGCCGCCGATCGCTCCGCCCACTACGCCTGCCATGCGGCGCTCGCCGATCCGGCGGGCCGCATCGTCGCCGAGTCCCACGGCTTCTGTCACGGGCGCATCGTGGTGGACCGGCGGGGGGCCGGAGGCTTCGGCTACGACCCGTTGTTTCTCGTGCCCGAGTATCACCGCACCTTCGGCGAAATCCCCGGCGCGGTGAAGGCGATCATCAGCCACCGCGGCCGCGCGCTGCGGGCCATTCTTCCGGCGCTCGTGCTCGGGGTTGCCCACACCACATGTGGTCCGGTCACTCCGTGACCGGTTGGCAGCCAGGCAGTGACCAACCTACGGGCGTCAGGCCGGGGTGGCGGCTACGTGCTCGAGGCGATGTTGGATCACCCGCAGGACGTCGGGGGTGCCGTCTATCCGCCCTGCCACCGCGGCGAGGGCCGGCCGGAACCGCTCGACGCCGGCGAGGAACGCCTCGATGTCGCCCCGGCCGAACTCTTCCAGGAGACAGAACTCGCCGCACCCCATGGCGGCGAGAAAGTGACTGTTCATGAGCTGCTCCGCATGGGCCCGCTCGGGGAGTACGAGCATTGGCTTGCCGAGGTGCAGGGCCTCGCCGATGAGCTGATTGCCGGCCGCCGCCACGAGCGCGTGGCAGGCGGCGAGATCCGCCACGAACCGGGTGTCGTCGATCTCGTGAAACGACACGCTGCCGACGCTCGGCCGGCTGCCCAGCCCATACACCCGCACGGGCCGGCCGCACTCGGCGAGCGCGTCGATCGCAGAAAACGGCGTGTGCCGCCGGAGGTAGCTGAGGATGAAGCCGTCGTCGCGGGGCCGGGCCTGCACGACCTCCGCGCGGAGCAGTGGTCCGACCTGCACGACATGCTCCCAGCCACGCCGCAACGGCGGCCGGAAGAAGGCCGACACCACCGTGTCGGTGGCCTCGCTCACGTACATCCAGACGGCATGGCTCATGAACCAGGCGTTCCACTGGAGCGTCCAGGGCAGGGCGTCGAGGTCGTAGGCTAGGAGAAAGTGCTGGTGATCGACGCTGACGAGCGGAATCCCCAGGCGGCTCGCCGCGCGGGGCAGCGCGGGTTCGAAGTCGGTGATGGCCAGGTCGGCGCCGAAGGCGTCGAGTTCACCGATCATCCGGTCGACGAGGGGCCCGATCTGGCGGGCCTGATAATCGAGTCCGGCGGCGATCGAGCGGACGACGTCGAGCCGACCGCCGACATATTGAAAGACGATGCCCGGGATCCCGATCACCCGCACCCGGGGATCATCCGCGGGAAAACGCCGCTCGAGGAATTCGAGGGCATCGGCGGAGGTGTAGAGCAGGATGTCGTGGTCGGCGACGAGGTGCTCGACGAGCGTGCAGATCCGGGTGGCATGGCCCCGGCCCTCGCCACAGAGGCTGATGGCGATCTTCGACATGATGGATGGTATTGTTACTACTCTCGTCGCGATCCGCCACAGCGAGGATCGCCTCATCGAACGCTCATGGTCCGGCTTCGGCCGGGGTTTCTCATGCCTCGCTTCGTCGTGCTTCCGGTTCTCCGGATGGTGTTTCTCATGGTGGCGGCTGCTGTTCAGGCAGGCCTGGGAGCGGCCGTTTCGGCGGGGGATGATGACGGTGGATTCCCTGCGGATGTCATCGTGACCGTCGGCGACACGCCGATTCTCCGGGGAGATCTGCAGCGGGTGCTCAAGCGGGTCGGTGCCGCCGCGGAGGTGGCGGAGCCGGCGAAGCGACAGCAGCTGGAGGCGGCGGCGCTCGAGCAGCTGATCGACGAACGGCTGCTGCGCGGTGAGATCGCCCGGGCGCGGATTCCAGTGACGGAAGCCGAGATCGACGTGGGCGTCGGCCGCCTGCGCGAGCAGATGGCCGCCCGGGGGCAGGATTGGGATGCGTTTCTCGTGCGGGCCGGGTTCGACGAGCAGGCGATCCGCGGGCAGGTCGCCCTGGAGGTCGGCCTCGACAAATTCGTCCGCTCCCAGCTGCGGGAGGACCGGCTCGCCGCGGCCTATGCGAGGCACCGCCGCAAGGTGGACGGCACGCAGCTGCGAGTCAGCCACATTCTGCTGCGGCCGGACATCGCCCGCGGCGAGGAGGCTGTCACCGAAGCCATGGAACGTGCGGCGGCGATCCGGTCGGAGGTGCTGCAGGCGTCCCTGTCATTCGCCGAGGCCGCCCAGCGGCATTCCGCCGGGCCGAGTCGCGAGCGTGGTGGCGACCTCGGGTGGATCACGCGACAGGCTCCGATGGTGGAGGAGTTTTCCCGGCAGGCGTATGAACTGGCCAAGGGAGACATCTCCCGTCCGTTCGTCACGCCCTTCGGGGTTCATCTCCTGCAGGTGACCGATGCCGCCCCCGGGCAACGCGGGCCCGACGAGGTGCGGAAGGACCTGCTCAGTCTGTTGGCGGCCGACGTGGTCCGGGAGACCGTCACCCGGGCCCGAGCTGCGACGCCGATCACGTATGCCGAGGGAGTGGTTCATTTCGACCCCGCGACCCCGGCCGACGGGCGGGTTCCGCGGCGGATCATCGTGGCGGGCGGGGTTGTGGCCGAGGGGGCGGATCGCTAGCCTCCCCCCGCCTCCGCCTCCGTCCGCGCCGACGCCATGAAATTTCGCTCGTTGCTCCTCCTTGCGTGCATGACCGTCGTGCCATTCACGGCCATGTTCTCCCATCGCCTTCCGGGCGGTTTGCCGCAGACGATCCGGCGGTCGGTCTGGGAGCCGGCCGTCGCGTGGGTGCGCGGCTCGGCTCCGGCGCCGGGTGTCGTCCATGAGTGCCCCGACCAGCCGCTCCGGCCGGTGGCCACCGCAGCGCTCGTTCCAGGGGCCCGAGACGCGACCGACGGAATCCGCGAGAGCGACGCGCTGCGGGCTCGGCTCACGCAGATCGGGGCCGTCGGGGTGGAGTGCCGTCCGCTTCCCGGCAGCACGGGCGACCATGTCGCGATGTGCCGGATGCCGGTGGATGCCGCCGGTCACCTCCACCGCGTGTTTCAGGTCACCGGACCGGATGCCCAGACCGCCCAGCGACGCCTGGTGGTCGACGTGGAGGCCTGGCTGCAACGGACGGCATCCCGGCCAGTGCCATGAGTCGGCTCGACCTGTCGGCGAGCCTGGCTCGGGCCGATGGCCTCGTCCCGGGGCCGGCCGGCCTTCCCGCCCGTGCGCTGCCCGCCGTGCGCCGCCGTCGGGGCCTGAGCCCGGGCCTTCCACATGAGCGGTCCCCGGCGCCCGCTGCCCCTGTGGCTCCCGGCGCCCACATGCGGTCCGAAGAGGTCGCCCGCCTCGAGGCGGCACTGTTCCTAGCTCGCGAGCCCCTCACGATCCGCCGCCTGGCGAAGCTCGCCCGGCTGCCAGATGCCTCCCGGGCCCGGGTGCTGATTCGCGAATTGAGACAGCTGCAGGAGGCGGCCGGTTCGGCGATCCGAGTCGAGCAGATCGCCGGGGGCTTCCAGCTGTTCACGCGGGCGGCCTTCGGGCCGTGGGTGAAGCGGTTGCTCGAAGCCCAGCCCCAGGGCCGGCTCTCGGCGACGGCGCTCGAAACGCTCGCCATCGTCGCCTATCGGCAGCCGGTCACGAGAGCGGAAATCGAGGCGATCCGGGGCGTCGGCAGCGAGGAAATGCTCCGTCAGCTCATGGAACGGGATCTGGTGGCGATCGGCGGCCGGGCCGAGGATCTGGGGCGGCCCAACGTCTACGTGACGACACGGCGGTTTCTGGCGGTTTTCGGGCTCGCCAGGCTCGAGGAACTGCCTCCCGTCGAATCGTTGCCAGGGTTCGATTCGCGGGCTCTGGCCGACGCTCCTGAGGGCTGACCTGGCCCCGCCAAACCGAGTGGCACGGTTTTTTCCCGCCGGATGATTGGACGATGCACTCGTGATCGGGTACAGATTTGGCCGACGATCAGTTTTGGAGATTCGAATTCTTCCCCAGAGTGCAGGAGGTTCTTGCCGTGACGAGCGTTGCCAGTGGCCAGGGGCATCGGGATGGTTGCAGCGTCGACGTGTTCTCCTGGAGCGAGCTGCCCGAGCTCCTCGCAGCGGAGGATCTGTTTACCGCCGCGGCCGTGCAGTCCGGCCCGTTGGCCGATGTCTTCGCCCGTGGCGATGAAGACGCGGACGAAGACGACGACTACGAGGACGACGACGACGAAGACGACGACGAAGAGGACGACGACGAAGACGAACTCGATGACGATGGCGATGAGTGGGAAGAAGTCGACGACGAAGAGGATGAAGACGAAGAAGAAGATGAAGATGAGGATGAGGAAGACGACGAGGAGGACTGGGAAGACGACGACGAGGACTGGGAAGATGAAGACGACGACGAAGACGAGGAAGACGACGACGTCGAGTGAGTCGTCGGCTCGCGCAGCGTGAGCGTCAGCAACCGTCCGCGACGCTCGATGTCGATCCGCGCGTCCGGGCCGGCGGCCCGGAGCTTGGCGAGCATGTCGTCCTGATCGACGAGCCGTTGCTCGTCGATGGCCACGATCCGATCTCCGCTCATGAGGCCCGCGGCCTCGGCCGGCGTGTCGCGCGACACCCGAACGACGACGGGGCAGGCTGGCTCGCACGGATCGGGCCGCGTGCTGAATCCCCAGCGGCCGCGGTGCAGCGGTTCGGGCACGCCCGCCTCGAGCCCGCGTTGCGTGGCCGGTGACTCCCGGCGGCCCTGGGGCCGGAAGGCCCGCGGCGGGGCGGGATCGTCGGCGACCGCGAGCGCGAAGGCGAGCGTGAGCCGTGTCACCGGTTCGATGCCCGCGAAGTTCACGAGGTGGACGTCGTCGCTCGGCCGGTGGTAGTTGTCGTGCAGCCCGGTATGAAACATGACCGTGGGAATGCCGGCCATGATGAAGGCGTAGTGATCGGAGTCTTCCTCGATCTTCCAGTCGAAGGTGAGTTCAAGGGCCGCCCGCGTCGTCGCGTCGTTGTTGGACCGCACGACCGCATCGCGGAGGCCCACGGCCGTGCGACATCCGAAGACCTCGACGCGGTCGCCCCGCAGTCGGCCGATCATGTCGAGGTTCACGCAGAACACCGGATCGAGGTGCACGAGCGCGGCGGGTCGCACCCGGACGAAGTGCCGCGATCCGAGCAAGCCCTTCTCTTCGCCGTCCCAGAAGGCGATGAGCAGCGACCGCCGGGGACGGGACGGCAGCATCTGCAGGGCCTCGGCAAACTCCAGGAGCCCGGCGACACCGGAGGCGTTGTCATCGGCGCCGTTGTGCACGAAGCCGAAGGGGCCGTAGCTGTTGCGGGCGTTGCCGTAGCCGACATGGTCGTAGTGGGCGCTGACGATGACGACCTGCCGGGCGAGGGCGGGATCGCTGCCCCGGACGAGCGCGAGGATGTTCCGCATGCCGCCGAACGACTGGTAGAACGAGCCGTTGTCACCGGCCGGTTCGACATCGAGTTTTTCCAGCTGTTCGACGATGTAGGCCGCCGCGGCCCGACCGCCCCGGGCCCCTGCCTCCCGCCCTTCGAAGGCATCGTCGGCGAGCACATGGACGTGACGGGAGGCGTCGGCCGCCTGGATGCTCGCCTGGGCGGCGGCGAGCAGTTCCGCGGCGCCGGCCGGGGAGGCGGAGACGACGAGGGTCAGAACCGGCAGTGATGCCCGGAGTGCCGCGCCGGCCACGGCGGCCCTGGCGACGGCGGTGACCGCACGAAAAGCATGCATGACGTGAGACGCCTCCTTGCGTGTCCGCCTGATCCGGCCCAGAATAGACCTTCCCCGAAGATTCCGGTCCAGACGGAGTTTTTGGGCGATCGGAGAGGTGGCAGAGTGGTCGAATGCGCGTCTTTGCTAAAGACGTGTCCGGTCAAAAGCTGGACCGCGGGTTCGAATCCCGCCCTCTCCGTTGCTCACCCGTACTCCTTCGGAGCACGGGTGAGAGGGCACGACTCGAACCAAAGCCACGCTGCGAATCCCGCCCTCTCGTTGCTGGCCGACCCGAACGGCTGAGCCTGAAGAGCCAGCCGCCACTCAGGCAGCGGCCAGCGGGCGAAACTCGTCGCGATCGATTTCGGACTGCCCGAGTGATCGCAGCACGTCCATCAGGCGATCCGGGCCGCACTGCGACGGATCGACGATCTCGAGGCCAATCGCCCGGCCGTCGGCGGTTCGGTCCACCAACAGCGCCGCATCGAGCCGCTCCGTCGTGGCCACGCGATCGCCTTCCTGCCGCGGCAGGTAGACGTAGGCTGCAATCGGCCGGCCCCGACGATAGGTCACCTTCAGCGAAATCCGCTTCACCATGCTGTCACCTTGTATGCGGTGATCACCACGATCACCCGATCGAGTTCATCCGGCTCGACCACCACATCCCACGCATTGCCGCGGTGGACCGTCTCGACGATCCACCGTCCGAGCGAACTGCCGGGGCGGACGCTCTTCGCGACTTCCATCATCAGCCGGAGGTCGGCTTCCGAAAAGTCCAGATCAATCATCCTGTCCAGGAGGTGCGGGCTCAACTCCAGTTCAAAATCCCACCACTCAGGCGGGGTTTCTAGCGGCATGATCGCACCGTTCGCGCGGGTTTGCCGCAGGATTGTAGCGGCAGTGGGCTCAAGTTTGCGGATTGGCAAAGCCGAAACACGTGGGAAGCGGGGATGGGTGGGCAAGGAGTTGCCGGCCGCCCGGGTCGGTCCCCGGGATGTCGGATGCAGGACGCAGGGTCATGGAACTCGCCGAACTCGAGCAGCACTGGAACGCCCACGGGGAGATCGACCCGTTGTGGGCGATCCTGTCGCAGGCCGACAAGCGGGGGAACGGCTGGGACGAGCGGGAATTCTTCGCCGCCGGTGTGCAGCAGATCGACGAGTTGGTCAAGCGGCTCGAGCGGCTGCGGATCGACCGTCCGGCGGGGCCGGCACTCGACTTCGGCTGCGGTGTGGGGCGTCTCACCCAGGCGCTCCTGAGCCATGTCGATCGCTGCGTCGGGGTCGACATCGCCGCCTCGATGATCGAACGTGCGGAGGCGTGCAACCGGCATGGCGACCGGGCACGCTACGTCGTGAACACCCGCGAAGACCTGGGCCTGTTTCCCGACGACACGTTTGGGTTGGTCTACAGCGCGATCGTTCTCCAGCACATGGAGCCGCGGTATGCGCTCGGCTACATCCGCGAATTCATCCGGGTGCTCCGGCCCGGCGGCCTCGCCGTCTTTCAGATTCCCGGCGGGCAGCGGCCCGCGGACGAGATCGCGGCCCGATTCCCGCAGCATGTCGCCTTCGAGCCGCTGCCGGACGAGGGCTTTCGGGCGTGGCTCGCCGTTGACAATCCCCCAGGGAATGTGGTGGCAGGGCGGCGGTTCACCCTGCCTGTCCGCGCTCGGAACACGAGTCCGGTGCGTTGGCCCCAATTCGGCCAGCCCGACACGAAGTACGCCATCCGGCTGGGCAACCGCTGGTTTGCCGAGGATGGCCGGAACGTCGAGCAGTTCGACGAGCGGCTCTTCTTCGACCGGAGTCTCGAGCCGGGAGACGAGTCTCGGATCAATCTCGCGATCAACGCTCCGGCCCACCCGGGCCGCTACATGCTCGAAGTCGACGTGGCCCAGGAATGGGTCGGCTGGTTTCGAGATCGCGGCGGCCGCTCGGTCACGCTCGGTGTCGAGGTCGTTCCGGCTGCGGCGTCCGTGGCCGACAGCGGCCAGCCGGCGTTCGATCCCGTCATCGAGATGCACGCGGTGCCTCGGGATGAGGTGATCGAAACGGTCGAAGCGGCCGGGGGCCGCGTGCTGCATGTCGAGGATCTCTACGACCGACCGACCGATCTGGATTTCGAATACTGCGTGACCAAGCCATGACCACGCCGCAGATGCCAGTTGCCGCGGTCATCAGCCAATTGCCCCTCCTGGTGGTCGGGGGTGGCGAGCGGTTCACGATCAACGCCCACCTCTCGGCCATCCGTGGCGGGGTGCCGGCCGACCTGTGGTGCGTCAGCCACGGACAACCCGACGACGCCCCTCACGCCAGCCGCATGGAGCAGCCCTATCACCGGCTGCGGAATGATGCCGGCACGGTCGCCGTCGTGGAGACGGTGCCCCTGCGGGAGCTGCTCAGGCGCCAGGCCGACTACCGGATCGTGCACATTCATCAGTACCTCCGGTCGGCGACGACGCTCGACATGCTGGCGGCGGCCTCCCCCTGGCAGCGGACGGTGCTCACGAGCCACGGCTGCGAGCCGATCGCCGAGCTGTTCGTGAAGACGTTCGAGGGGCATCCCGGCGTCGAGATCATCGAGGTGTCACGGTATGCCGCGGCCCGCGCGACCGCCCGCGGCCTCGCCGCCAGCCACGTGTCGGCCGCCATCTGGGAATCCGCGATTCGTGAGCGGCCGGCCCGGGGCCGCCGTCCCGGGCAGCTCAACGCCGTGGCGGTGGGCCGGCTCCTGCCGCACAAGGGGTTCGATGTCGCGATCGAGGCGGTCGCCGGCATGCCCGACGATGTGACCCTCGCCGTGATCGGCCCGTCGAGCGGGGATGCCCAGTACGAGGCCCGGCTGCGAAAGCTGGCGGCGCGGACGACGTCCGTCGAACTCACCGGCTACGTGGCCGACGACGTCCGGGAAGCGCTGCTCGCGGGAGCCGATGTGCTCGTGGCGAACTCCAGCCACGACGACTACCGCGGCGCGCGGGTCGAGCAGCCGGAGCTCTTCGGCCTGGTGATCCTCGAAGGACTCGCCGGCGGCCTGCTGCCGATCGCGAGCGACATTCCGTCGTTCCGCGAGATCGCCGAGGAGGTCGGGCTCGTCGACTGGCTCTATCCCGAGCGGGATGTCGCGGCGCTGCAGGAGCGGCTTGCGGCGGCGGCCGGGTTGTCTCTCGGCGAGCGACAGGCCCTCGTGGCCGCGGCCACGGAGCGGATGCGGCGGGCCTTCCTCTGGGATGACTACTGGGCGCGGCTCGAAGGACAAGGAGCGGCCGTCTGGCCGCGGGTCGCCGCCGACACCGCCCGAGACCGGGCGGCCTGACTCACTACGGACGCGCGTCAGATGAAGCTTCTTCTCGTCAGCAACGTGTTTCCGCCACATGTCATCGGCGGCTACGAACTCGGCTGCCTCATGAACGCCGAGGCGTTTCGCCGCGTGGGCCACGAGGTGCGGATCGTGACCTCCATGAGCTTCGACTGCCTGGAGAAGAAGGAGTTTCGCCACGATCTCGACGTGCGGCAGATCTTCGCCCCGGTCTACGACTATGAATTCGGCGACCGTTCCTACCAGCGGTCGCCCGATTTCTCGGCTGCGGGGGGCGTGCATCCGGCGAACGCGCTAGCGCTGGCGGAGGCGATTCACGTGTGGCAGCCCGACGCAATCGTGATCTTCAATCCGCTGGGCATCGGCCCGGTCGGCATCCTCGAGACGGCCGTGGCCAGTGGGGTGCCGACGGTCGTGCATCTCATGGATGCGCTCGACAAGGGCGTCATGTTGTCGCAGCACGGCTTCGAGGTCGGCGGTCGCTGGGCGGCGGCCAAGCGGCGGGCCAGCGCGATCGCCTGCTCGTGGCGGATGCTCGATGCCAACTCGCGGCTGGGCCGATATCGTGCGGCCACGGTGATTCCCAGCGGCATCGACACGGCGGCGTTTCCGCAGCCACCGCGGCCGCGGGCCTGGTCGGCCACCGAGCCCGTGCGGATGGTCTATTTCGGGCAGATCAAGTCGCACAAGGGCGTGCACCACGTGGTGACGGCGCTCGGCGTGCTCCGCAAGCGCATGCGGCTCGACGTGGAGCTGCATCTCATCGGCGGCTGTGACCGGGCCTTCGCGGCTGAGCTGCGATCGCTTGCGGCGGCCGACGGGTGTGTCGAGGCGATCCACTGGCACGGCCAGCGGGATCGACACGAGGTGCAGGCGCTGCTCGAGACGATGCATCTGGCCGTGCTGCCGCTCAACGCCGACGAGGCCTTCGGCTACGTGGCGCCCGAGGCGGCCCTGCACGGCATGTGCGTGGCCGTCGGCCGGCAGGCGGGCTGTGCGGAGGTGTTTCCGCAGGGGTATCCATATTTCCTCGAGGACCGTGAGGATCCGGCGGCGATCGCCGAGACGGTGCGGCGGATCATCGTCGATCCCGAGACGCGGCGGCATTGGGAGGAAGTGCTGCCGGGCCACATCGCCGCGCGGTGTGATCTCGATGGCGTGTGCGTGCCGCGGTATCTCGACGTGATTCAGGGGGCGATCGACGGGGCTGCCGACGCGCCGCCGGTGCCCGATCATCTCGCCCGCACGCTGGCCGCCTGGCAGATGAACCGCAACGTCGGCCGGCTCCTCGGCGACCACGGCCCGGCGCCCGAGGACAAGTCGAAGCGGCTGGGCCGCCGCCTCGAGCGGGTGATCCGCCGCGCCATGCCGGCGAAGCTGCGGTACCGCCTCAAGGGGCTGCTGCGTGCCGCCAGCGGCCGGGCTGCCTGACGAGGGCCCCAGGGCATCCGTCGTCCCTGTGCAGCACCGACCGCCGCGCGCATTCTGCGACAGCGGCCGGCCTATTCCCCCCACTCAGCACACCCCCACCACAGCGGGGTGTATTCACGGCGCTCGCGGCCCGCGCCGATAGAAACCCCACGCCGGGGGGGTGTCTAGCCGCAGTGCTGGTTCCCCGTGCGCTTCACGCGGGGATACAGCCATGGTCGGCTGGCAATGGCGGGGGGGATGGAAGCGGTTTGGGTGGATGATGATCGCCGCGCTTGGCCTCGTGCCGGCGGCGGGAGGAACGGAGTGGGCACAGGAACCGGAATGCTGGATTCCCCGGCGGGTGCTCGACCCGCTCGACCAGTGCCCGACGTGGACGGGGCGGACCGATGCCCTGCTCCTCTGGCGGAGTGCACCGCAGGGCGTGGGGCTCTTCGATTCCCTTGGGCCTGGGGCTGGCCTGAATGCGGCGGACCTGACCAGCGGCATGGCCGCCGGCCCACGATTCACGCTTTTCCGCCACACCGGCGATCTCGGTGCGATCGAGTTCAACTACTTTCGCGTGCAAGACTTCACCGCCTCCCGCACGCTGCCCACCACCGACGGCGGCTATGTGTTCGCGGACGGCGTGTTGTGCTGCAACGTGGAGACGCCGCTCAACGACGCGGGGGCTGCACTGGCCAGTGAGTTTCAGAGCTTCGAACTCAACCGCCGTTTTCCCACGGATGGTCGGGTCCAATGGCTGGCGGGGTTTCGCTGGGTGCAGTGGAACGAATCGCTTGGCATCAACGCCGTGACCGACTTGCCAGGACAGACGGTGGACATCGACACGGCGACGAATAACGACCTCTACGGCATGCAGGTCGGTCTCGATTCGATCCTGTGGCGGAACGGGAGCCGATTCTGGATCGAGGGCCTCGGCAAGGCGGGCCTGTTCTACAACCGGGCAGCACAGTTCACGTCATTCGATCTGTCGATTCCCGAAGAACGCATTGCCGGCGGCACCTGGACGTCGCGGGCCGCGTTCGTCGGGGAACTCGGGGTGACGGGCGTGTGGCAGGTGAACGATTGGCTGGCGCTGCGGACCGGTTGGGTGGCGTTTTGGCTGAGCGGCATCGCCCAGGGTCCGAACCAGTTGGCCGAACAATGCCTGATCTGTGAGGACAGGCCGATCCGTCAGGCTACGGACACCGGCGGTAGTGTGTTCGTCAACGGGTTGACGTTGGGGTTGGAGGCCCGCTGGTGAGACCGCCGGCGGAGGTGGCGGGCGAGGCCGGCCACGCCGGTCAGACCGCCCCCTGCAGCCGCGAGCATCAAGCCATCGGGCTCTGGCAAAAACAGACCGTTCACCCGGACGTAGGAGACATCCCAGATGCCGTCGTCGCAATCGCGGCCGAGATTGGCATTGATCAGCCGAAACTCGACGAGATCCCCGGGAACGAGATTCCGGAGCGTGGCCCGGCTCGCGACGAACGCGTTGTCGGAAAAGCCCGCCGACTGCCCTGTCCAGGTCAATCCGTCGGCGATGAGCGGCGGCAGGCCGGACGGGGCGATGAACGAGGGCACATCCCAGTTGGGAAGCGGAGTTCGTTCATCGAATGGCGGCGGCACGAGTCCGCTGGCGAAACTGCCCGGCAGGAACGGCTGAAACGGTGCCGTGGGGTTTTGGGCATTGAAGATCCGATAGGCCAGCTGGCCTGCGGTGATCGGATCACCGGTGGTGATGTTCGTGGGGAAATTGAAGCGGTGGATCATGTTGAATTCGAGCACGTCGACGACCTCGGCGACCTCGATGACCGGGCTCGTAAGGTAATTGCCGACCCAGTTCAACTCGCTCAGCACCGTGATGGGCTCCACGCGCCAGATTCCAGGCTGCCAGGCCCACGTCGAATTCACTGGTGGCTTGTTGTTGTAGGCCACGTTCGTCGCGTTCCACCCCTCCGGCCCCTTGGAAAAGTCGTACTCGTTGTCGATCAGCACGATGGGGACGGCAACGACAGGACTGCTTGTCAGGAGGAGTGTCATCGCGGCTGCAGCCAAAACGACCGTCGCTGGCCGCCGCCGACGTCGACGCCTCAGGCAGGTGCATCCGCCCACGAGCCCGGCCGCTGCGAGCAGCGCGAGGCTGCCCGGCTCCGGCACGACCAGCACGGTATCGGGGCCGGTACCGAAGCCGAACACCGCCCGGGGCGAGATGTCGGCTTCGGTATAGTCCGCCAGCGCCGCTGACGAGAAGGTGAACGTCGCCGAGTTGAGGACGAGGAACTGGTTCTGCACCGGCGCCCCGACCGGCTGGATGTCGCCGTTCTTGTAGATCGAGAAGGCGATGAACTCCGGTCCCGAGGGGCCGACGATCGATTCGGTGAAGCCGTTGCCGCCGCCGCCGCCGAAGGTGGCATTGGCGACGGTCCCGATCCCGAAGCCGAGGAACGGCGCGGAAGCGTCGTTCATGCTGCGGAACTGCCAGGTACGGTCGTTGTCCTTGACCGCCTTCAGGTCGGAGGGCACGTGGGCCACCGTGCCGGTGGCCAGCGTGTACGTGCCCGGGCCGCCCGCGACGGCCGGTGGGGTGTAGTTGTAGGGTTCATCGGGGGCGTTGCTGATGAGTTGCCACACGAATCCGCTCGACGACTCGTAGGTGAGCGTCGGGCGGATGCCGTTTCTGACGATGTCGAAGTAGAAGCTGCTGAGCATCTGATCCGCCGAGCTCGAGCTGCCCGGGGAGACGTTCGAAAGCACGACCGAGAGCGTCGTGCCGCTGAGGGCCAACTGGGCTTGGGCGGCGATCGGCACGGGGTTTGCGCCGCTCGTCGAGCCGCTGGCCGCGAGCATGACGGTGGCGGCGGCAGGCTTCGCGAACAGCGTGGCAGCCAACGTGACGACGACGAGCGTCATGCTCACGAGAAAGGAACGCAGGAAACACATAAAGACCTCCGCGCTGGAGTCGGATCGGGCGTCGCGGCGTCCCTGCACCCGCGTTCCTGCGCGAACACGCGCCGACATGTGTTTCGGCGCAACGAAAAAGGCCGCCGTGGGGAACGACATACGTCGTTCATCCACGTCGGCCTACGCTGCGCCGGGGCTTCGCATAGCGGCGTGCAACACGCCACGAAGAGCCCAGCCACTCGTCTTCCGAGATGTCGGCCAAGTCGGTCCCGGAAGCACGCGGCTTCCGCTTCCGTCCCGGCACGTTCAACCCTTCACGCGGCCGCCGGTCCGGGGCAAGCCGCGGCGCATGAGGGCGGTTTTTCCCGGGCCCGAGCCGAGTGGACAGGCAGTCGGGCCGCCGCTCACTCCGCGGCGACGGGCTCGATCGAGGCCGACATCGACCCCTTCGACCGGGCGATCAGCCGGTCGGCACCGAAGGCGTGAATCTGATCACGCTTCAGTTCCGCATGCTCGAGCGTCGTCGTGAGCACGATCACGCGGCCCTGCGTGTCGACCTCGCGGGCCAGCCGGAAGCCCGTCGCGGGAGGATGCCCGAAGAGCGTGCGGAGCATCCGGACGACGTACTGGTAGGTGTGGTCGTCGTCGTTCCAGAGGATCACGTGATACCGAGGCTGCCGCTTCCGCCGCCGGCTCTCCCGACGACGTGGCACGACGACCGGCTCGGCGGAACCTGGATCTGCACCAACCGGATCATCGGTTACCGGCTCGGCGGCGGCAGCACTGGCGAAGGCGGGCATCGGTCTGGCACACTCCCGGCTCGTGGCAATCGCTTGCCCCAGAGTTTCGTGACTCCAAGTATATCGCTCAGTCCCGCTCCGGAGACCGCCGTGCTCGATCGCCGTTTCGTCGCCGACAACATCGACCTCGTGGCCGCCAACTGCCACGCCCGCGGAGCCTCCGCCGACATCCCCCGGTTCGCCGAGCTCGACCGGCAGCGGCGGCAGCTCCAGGCCGAGATCGATCGGCTCAACCATGAGGCCGGCCAGGTGAGCAAGTCGATCGGCAAGGCCGCCGACGAGGCCGAGCGGGAGGCCCGCAAGGCCGAGGGCCGCCGCCTCCGCGAGGAGATCGCCGCCATCGAGGCCCGGGCCGCCGAGGTCGTGGCCGAGGCCGACGCCATCCTCCGCTTGATTCCCAACCTCACCCACCCCGACGCCCCCGTCGGCGGCGAGGATGCCGCGGTGGAGATCCGCCGTGGCGTCACGCCCGTGCCCGCCTTCGACTTCACGCCCCTCGATCATGTCGCCCTCGGCGAGCGGCTCGGGCTCTTCGACTTCGAGGCCGGTGCCCGCGTGGCGGGCCACGGCTTTTATTTCCTCACCGGCGACGGGGTGCTGCTCGAGCTGGCCCTGCAGCGGTATGCGGTCGACCTCCTCGCGCGGGAAGGCTTCCGGCTCATGACGACGCCCGACCTGGCCCGCGACACGATCCTCGAAGGCACCGGCTTCATGCCCCGCGGGCCCGAGACGCAGATCTACTCGATCGCCGGCAGCGACCTTTCGCTCATCGCCACCGCCGAAATCACGCTCGGCGGCGCCTACCACGAGCGGATCTTCGCGGCCGAGGAGCTTCCCCTGAAGGTCTGCGGCATCAGCCATTGCTTCCGCACCGAGGCCGGCGCGCATGGTCGGGCCACCCGCGGCCTCTACCGCGTGCACCAGTTCACGAAGGTGGAGATGTTCGCCTTCACCGCGCCGGAGGAGAGCGCTGCGATGCACGAGCACCTGCTCGACCTGGAGTGCCGGCTGTTCGACGGCCTCGGCATTCCCTACCGCGTGATCGATACCCCCTCGGGCGATCTGGGCGGGCCGGCCTACCGGAAGTTCGACCTCGAGGCCTGGATGCCCGGCCGCGGCACGGGCGGCGAGTGGGGCGAGGTCACGAGCACCTCCAACTGCACCGACTACCAGGCCCGCCGGCTCGCCCTACGGATGCGGAAGCCGGGGGAAAAGGGCACGGCCTTCGTGCACACGCTCAACGGCACGGCCGTCGCCATCAGCCGCGCGATCATCGCGATCCTGGAAAACCACCAGCAGGCCGACGGCTCGGTGAAGATTCCCGCCCCGCTCGTGCCCTGGATGGGCAAGAGCGTCATCACCACTTGAGCCCGAAGCGGGGCGCCACGCCGACCTCACCGGCCGGAAAACGGTTGCGGAAGTGGCAGTGGCCGGATGAACCTCTTTCCGAGCGGTTGCCATGCCGGGCCGATCTTTTGCAATCGTCTCGGGCAGGCCTATGCTTGATGTCATGAGTTCCTTGCCAGAGTGTGCCGACAACGATTCGATTCCGGCTGATCTGCTGGCTGACTTCGAAGCTGCGGCACGGCGGCCGCTGCGCCAGCGAATGCGCTACGCGTTTATCCATACCCACAAGCCCGTGCTGGATGACGCCCCCTTCCGGGCCTTCGATACGACCGCCGACTATCGGCGGTGGTGTGAGCAACATCTTCCCGACTGGCTTGGATATGGCCGCGTTCGATTACCGGCAGGCTGAAGAGATTCGCGACGCGTTCGCCCGGCATGGCTGCCGCTACCTTTTCATAGGCAAGTCGGGCGCCATTCTGCTCGGGTTCCCCGACACCACGCAGGATGCCGACCTGTTCGTGGAAAAGTCGGAGCGCAACGGTGAGGCGCTCGTGGTGGCGCTCCGGGAGATTGGCTTTGCCATCGACGACGGTCAGGCTCGCCAGATCCGCAGCGGCAAGGACTTTGTGCAGCTCAAGAACGGCCCCTTCGACCTCGACCTCGTCTTTGCGCCCGATGGCATCGAGCACTTCGAAGATGCCTGGCGGCGTCGGGTGGTCGTCGAAGGATTTCCGGTATGCCACATCGACGACATCATCGCCAGCAAGGTCGCGACAAATCGGCAGAAGGACCGTGAGAGCCTGCCCCGACTCGAATCATTCCGTCTCTACCTTCGCCGCCAGAACCAGGGGTGATTCACAACTGTTGGAATCGGCCCGCGAGGTGTGCCGTGGGCATGATGCAAATGTCTGTTTCCGTCGCCGGAAGCATCGTCAGCGAACGACGGCGGGGTTCCAAAGCCCCTCGCGAACCTTCGGTCGTTCCCCGGAGGCTGGCAGCGTCGCGGTGACCGCAGTCTCCAGCGTTTTGGCGAGCTCCGCGACGGTGGCGGCGTGGTCGGCCGAGCCGGCGAGGTTCACGAGTTCTTTCGGGTCAGAGTCGTGGTCGTAGAGTTCGCGGCCCTCCCGGCCTTCGTCCCACTCGGTGTAGCGCCAGCGCGGCGTGCGAAGAGAGTAGCCGAAATACGATGGCTGGTTCTTCGCCCGCCCGCGGACCACCTGCGAGAGCGCCCAGCCGCGGCCCTGCGCCTGGTGATCGGCAAGCATCGGCACCAGGCTCTGCCCCTGCAGGGTGTCGGGGGCTGCCACGCTACAGAGCGCAGTGAGGGTGGGATAGAGATCGACTTGCGAGACCGGGGATGCCGCGACCGTGCCAGGCTGGGACACACCGGGAGCGACGATGAGCAGTGGCACGCGGGCGCTCTCCTCGAAGAGACTCATCTTCTGCCAGAGGCCGTGCTCACCGGTGTGATAGCCGTGGTCGCTCGTAAACACGATGACCGTGTTGTCGGCGAGGCCGGTTCTGTCGAGCGCGTCGATGACTCGGCCGACTTGTGCGTCCATGAAGCTGATGCTCGCGTAGTAGGCTTGCAGCGCCTGGCGCCGGAGGTCATCGGTCATCGCGTCCTGCTCCTTCTTGGCGCTCCCGAGGGCGGCAGCGGGCAGATCGGCCTGATCGGCCTTGACGTTCGCGACCACTGGCATGGCGGCTTCGGGGTAGAGGCCAAAGTAGGGCTTCTCGGGAGCGACGTAAGGCGTGTGGGGCCGGAAGAAGCCGACAGCGAGAAAGAACGGCCGGCTGCGATCCCGCCCGCACCGCTCGAGCACCCACTCCGCATCGGCGGCGATCAGGCCATCGGTGTGCTCGGCATCGGGCCGCGGCGAGGCATACCAGGAGAGCGTGCCCCCGAACTGGCCCGGCTGGAGTGAAAAGATCTTCGGCTCTTCCTCCAGGCGATCGACGCCGGCCGGGTTGAGTTCGAGTTCCCACGAGGCGGGGTCGTCATGACCGTCGGTGCCGACAGAAAAGGGCACGTTGTAGTGATACATCTTGCCGATGCGACCCACGAAATACCCGGCCTGCCGGAAGGCCTGCGGCAGGCTCACATGCTCGGGGATCGACTGGCGAAAGATCTGGGCGTTGCCGAGGATGCCGGTGGAGTTGGGATAGAGCCCGGTGAGAAATGAGTTGCGGCTGGGGCCACAGAGCGGAAACGTGCAATACGCCCGCTCGAACCGCACGCCTCGCGCTGCCAGGCGGTCGATGTGGGGTGTCTTGGCCAGCGGGTCGCCGTAGCAGCCCAACAGCGTGTTGAGATCGTCGGAGACGATGAACAAGACGTTGGGCCGGTCGGTGGGCGGAGCCGCCAGGCTCATGCTGGCAACCGCGGCACAGAAAACCAGACTTCCGAAAAAACACAATCTTGCCCACGGCATGAGAACGCTCCCGAGGAAAGCATCGACGTCTGTGTCACCACTTGAGCCCGAAGCGGGCGCCGTCCGACTCGCCGCCGACACCCCCCTTGAGCGGCGTCGTGCGTTTCTTGGGCGGCGGGGGTGGTGCGGCGGGCTCACCGGTGCCTGCAGCGTCGTCTTCCCGAGCGTCATCGGGTGTGGCCCCCGAGGCCGCCGGTTTCGCGGCGAGCGCCTTGATCGAGAGCGACATCCGCTGCTCGTCGGGATCGACGGCGAGCACGCGGCATTCGACCGTCTCTCCTTCCTTGACGACGTCGGCCACGCTGCGAATGTGACGGGTGGCGAGCTCCGAGACGTGCACCAGCCCTTCGACCCCCGGCTCCAGCCTCACGAAGGCGCCGAACTGCGCGATCCGGCTCACGGTGCCGCGGACGGTCGTACCGATGTGATACTTTTCGGCGGCTCGCTTCCACGGGCTCTCGATCAGGTCGCGGACCGACAGGCCGATCTTGCCGGTCTGTGGGTCGATCTTCTTGACGACGACACGCACCTTCTGGCCGGGCTGCAGCACGTCGGCGGGATTAGCGACCCGTTCCCATGAGAGCTCGCTCACGTGCACCAGCCCCTCGACGCCGTTGCCGATGTCGACGAAGGCGCCGAAGTCGCGGACGGTCCGCACCGTGCCGTCGAGCTCCGTGCCGGGCTCGAGCGTCTCGAGCAGCTTCTCGCGGGCGTCGGCGGCCTGCTTCTCGATCACGGCCCGGCGGGAGAGCACGAGCCGTCGTGCCTCCGGCACGATCTCAGTCACGAGACTTTCGAGCGTCTGGCCGACCATTTCCTCGAGGTTCTCGATCCGCCACGTGCTCACGAGGCTCGCCGGCATGAAGCCGCGAAGGCCCGCCACGTCGCACTCGAGGCCCCCCTTGTTGGCGGCCGTCACGCGGGCCGCGATGATCATCCCTTCCTGCAGCTGCGACCAGTCTTCCACGGCCACCGCATGATTGGCGAGGGCCACGTCGTAGAGGTTGTCGTCATCGTTGCGGCTGCCGACGGTGACCTCGACGGCCTGGCCGACTTCGGGAATCTCACCGCCCACGGCCAGGAGCGACGCGAGCTTGAGGGCACCCTGCCGGCGGCCGCCCAGGTCGACGAAGGCCGTGTCGCCACCGATGGAGAGCACCGTGCCCGTGAGTTTCGCACCGGGATCGAGCGGCTTCTCGAGCTGGCCGGACGCTTCGGCGGACAGCAGGGCATCGACCTCGAGACCGCCGAGCGCCTCGGCGAAGTCGGCCTCGAGATCATCGTCGAGGCTGCCCCGCAGGCTCGGCACCGCCACCCGCTTGGCCGGCGGCAAGACATCGCTCGGCTTCGGCACTTTGGGACGATCATCGCGGCGGCCGCGACGCGGTCCAGGTCCAGTTGAACGAGGAGCCTGCGCCGGCGCCTGCGCTGCCTGAGTGGGCTGGGTTGGCTGAGTTGGCACGGCCTGGGCTGGAACCGCCTCAGGTGACTGGGCGGGCGTTCCCGCCGGGGCCGGTGCCGCGAGGGCCTGCTCTGATGTCTGCGGCGCGAGCGACGAGACGTATTGATACTTCGGGCCCACCGACGGCGGCTTCACGCCGGCCCGTTGCGTGCCGATCGGAATCCGGCGGGGAGCCTGCTGCTCGGGTGCCTCCTGCTCAGCAGCCTGACCATCCGCGTCTTCTGTCATGGGAGACTGCAATCACGAGCCGAGAGGGCAACACGATCCAAGAAATCAATGCGGGCCAAGAAAGCACGATCCAAGAAAGCAATGCGGGAAACAGGACTTGAACCTGCACGGTATTACTACCACCAGGCCCTCAACCTGGCGCGTCTGCCAATTCCGCCATTCCCGCGGCGTCGATAGGGCTATTCTTGAATGGTTCCGGCCGCAGTCAAGCGGGCAGGCCCAGGAAGCCCGCACAATCCAGAAAGCTGTGTCAGGCCGGTTAGCCGTGCGAGGGCGGCGAGTCCGGCGAAGACGACGACGCTCCAGGCCACGTCGCCCACGGGCATCCAGCGATAGAAGGGCAGGGCCGCGGCGAAGCAGGTGGCGAGGCCGGCCATGGTTCGCGGATAATCGACCGTGAGCAGCCAGTGGGCGAGATTCGTCGCCAGGAAGAACACGAGCGAACTGGCCAAGGCCCCGGTGACGACAGCCGGAAGCCGTCCGCTCCGCACGAATCCACCCAGCAGCACCGGCCACGCGGTCGCTAGATACACGACTGCCGCCATGCCGACGTTCTCGTAGCCAGGCAGGGCAAGATTGCTCAGAAAGAGCCCGGCGAGAGGCACGCTGGCCGCCAGGAGACTCCGGCCAAAGACCGCACCGGCCGCCAGGGCCACGGCCGCCAGCGGTGTCGCATTCCACAGCGGCTGGCCGTTCCAGTGGGGCTGCCAGAGGCGGCCGCAGACGGCGAGCGCGACGAGGCCGATCCAGAGCAAGGCAGCCACCCGGGGAGAACCAGTCGTGGCAGACAACGGGGCGGCCCGCGAATCGGACGAAGATGGGAAAGTCACCGGGCGCGAGCCTCCGTGCTGTCGGGGAAAAACGGCCCCGATACACTACCGGTTTTCCTGTCCGGGGCAAGCGAAACCGCTGAAAGACCGCCCATGCCGGCCCGAGTCCGCGATCCAGCCTCGCTCACCGTCGAGCGGCACCCCGACGGGCTGATCGTGCTCACGCTGTCCGTGCCCGACCGGGCCGCCAACGTGCTCACCGACGGCGTCCTGGCCGACCTCGAATCGGTAGCCGCCGGCCTGGCCACGATCACCGCGGCGGGCGGGTGGCTGCCGCGGGGGCTCGTCATCCAGTCGGGCCGTCCCGGCAGTTTCTGCGCCGGCACCGATCCCGAGCGGCTCGAGACGCTGCTGGCGGCGCCCGCCACCGAGATCGCCCACTGGTGCGACGCCGCCCGGGCGACGTTCGCACGGCTCTCATCGTTTCCGTGGCCGAGCGTGGCCGTGATCGACGGCACCTGTCTCGGCGCGGGGCTCGAGCTGGCGCTCGCCTGCGATCTGCGCATCGCCACCGACGCACCGCAGACGATCCTCGGCTTTCCCGAAGTGAAGCTCGGATGGCTCCCCGCGCATGGCGGCACCGTGTGGCTGCCCCGGCTCATCGGGCCGGGGCCGGCGCTCGAGATGCTCGTATCGGGCGGGCACATGCCGGCAGCCGCCGCCCTGGCGCACGGACTGGTCGATGCCTGCGTGCCCCCCGCCGCGACGCTCGAATCGGCCCGCCGGCTCATCGACCTCCACACGTCGACCGGGTTCATCGCGGCCCGTCGCCGCCGCCAGGCCGCTGCGGTCGCGCTCGACGACGACGAACGGTCGTTCCTCGAATCGCTGACCTCCACGGTGATTGCCGGCCGCACCGGCGGCCATTATCCCGCGCCCCCCGCGATCCTCCGCACGGTGCTCGACGGCACGAGCCTGCCGGCTCCCGAGGCAGCCCGGCTCGAGACCGCCACCGCCGTGGAGCTGGCGAACACGTCCGTGTCACGGGAGCTGCTGCGGGTCTTTCGGATCGGCGAACGCAACCGCTACGACTCCGGCGTGGCCAACGGTTCTTCTGATCCAGCCGTGGCGGCCGAGCCGAGTCGGGCTCCCGCCGTTGTCGGAGCAGGCATCATGGGCGCGGGCATCGCCGCCGCCCATCTCGGGGCCGGCCTGCCCGTGCTGCTCGTCGACATCGATGCCGCCGTCCTCGCGGCGAGCGTGCCGGCGATTCTCGAAGAGGCGGCCGAGACCCGGCTCGGCCAGCGGCCCGATCCGGCCGTGGCGCTCGCGCTCGCCCCGCGGCTGCGGACGGCCGCCGACCTGGCGATGCTCGCTGGGGCCGACCTCGTCGTGGAAAGCGTAGCCGAGCGGCCCGATCTCAAGCGGCTGGTGCTCGGCGACATCGAGCGGGTCGTGGGGCCGGAGTGCCTCATCGCCACCAACACCTCGACCAATCCGATCGCGCGGCTGGCTGAGGCACTCGACGACCCGAGCCGCTTCTGCGGCATGCACTTCTTCAATCCGGTGCGGCGGATGATGCTCGTCGAGGTCGTGCGGGGGCCGGCGACCGCGGATGCCACGGTGGCCCGTGCGGTGGCCCATGCCAAGCGGCTCGGCAAGTGCCCGATCGTCGTGCGGGACAGTCCCGGCTTTCTCGTCAACCGGGTGCTCATGCCCTACCTGCACGAGGCGGTGGAGATGGTCCGCGAGGGAATCTCCTGCGTGGAGATCGACCGCGCGGCGCGGGCCTTTGGCATGCCGCTGGGGCCGCTCGAGCTCTACGACATGATCGGCCTCGACACCGCCTTCTATGCCGGTGTCGTGCTCGGGGCGGCCTACGGCGACCGCATCGAGACGGCCCCCGTGGTGCCCGCGCTCGTGAAGTCGGGCCGGCTCGGCCGCAAGAGCGGCGCGGGTTTCTATCGCTATGCCGGTACGGGCCCCCAGGCCCGCATGCTCGGTCCCGACACCGAGGCCGCAGCGATTGCCGCCCGCTACCGACTCGATGCCCCGGCCGGTGCTCCCGAACGGACGAGCGCCGAGCGGATCATCGACCGGCTGTTGCTGCCGATGCTCCTCGAGGCGCTGCGGACGCTCGACGAGGGCATCGTCCGCGATCCGCGGGACGTCGACCTGGCGATGATTCACGCGCTCGGGTTTCCGCCGTTTCGCGGCGGCCTGCTGGCCTGGGCCGAGAGCCTCGGGGCCGCGGAGGTGCTGCGGCGGCTCGAAGGGCTCGCCCCACTCGGCTCGCGGATGCGGCCGATCGACAGCCTGCTCGACCGCGTCCGCTCGGGCGCCGGATTCACCACGCCCCGGTCCGGGAGTCGCTTGGCATGACTGCATCGAGCCCTGATCCATCGAGTGGCAGCGCCTTCACCCGTGATCCCGCCACGACGCCGGTCATCGTCGCCGCCTGCCGCACGGCGATCGGTCGGGCCGACCGGGAGACAGGTCTGTTCCGCCATGTCCGCGGCGACGAGCTGGCCGCGGCGGTCGTGCGGGCCGCCGTGGAGCGGAGCGGCGTCGATCCGGTGACGATCGAGGATGTCATCGTGGGCACCGCCGAGCCGCGCGGAGAACTCGGCGGCAACGTCGGCAGGCTCGCGGCCCTGCTCGCGGATCTCCCCTTCACGGCCGCGGGAACGACCGTCAACCGGCTGGGCGGCTCGTCGTTCCAGGCGCTCGCCCAGGCCTGTCATGCGATTGCCGCCGGTGCCGAGAACGTGCAGGTGGTGGTCGGCGTCGAACACATGCAGCACCTGCCACCGGAGGCCGGCAGCGACGTGCATCCGCGGGTGTTGGTCAGCACGAGCCGCGGCGTGCTCACGCCCGGCCTCGTCGCCGAGCATCTCGCGCGGACCCACGGCATCTCCCGGCGGCAGCAGGAAGCCTATGCGCTGACGAGTCACGCGCGGGCCGCGGCGGCCGCTGCCGCCGGCCTCTTCGACGACGAGATCGTCCGCGTGCTCGGCCACGATGAAGATGGCGCGGTCGTCGAGGCCGACGCCGACCAGTGCCTGCGGATCGATGCCACGCCCGACGCCTTCGCCGCACTGCCGTCTGCATTTCTGCCGGAGGTCGGCACGATCACGGCGGCGACCTCGGCACCGGCGGGCGACGCCGCGGCGGCCCTCGTGGTGATGTCGGAGGCGGAGGCCAAGCGGCAGGGGCTCGACGTGCTCGCGCGGGTCGTGGCCACGGCCGTGTGTGGCGTCGCGCCGGCCGCAGCCGGCACGGGCGCGGTGGCAGCCGTGCGGAAGCTCCTCGATCGGCTGAGGCCCCGGGGCCTCGATCCCGCGGCCATCGAACTGGTCGAGTTCGACGAACCGTTTGCGGTGCACGTGCTGCACGGCATGGCTGCGCTCGACCTTCCCGCGGACCGTGTGAACGTGCGGGGCGGGGCGCTTGCCCTCGGCCATCCGCTCGGGGCGACAGGCGCGCGGATGCTGACGACGCTCGTGCACGCGCTTAGCGACAACGGCGGCTGGCTCGGCCTCGCCGCGACGGGCATCGGCATGGGGCAGGGCGCCGCCGTGCTGATCGAGCGGGCATGCGCGCATCGAGCGAGCGTTCGCTGAACCAGATTCGTGCTGGGGAGACGCCCCCTACCAGGCGTCCCGGGCCTTCCAGCCGGCGAGGAGCCAGCCGTCGCGGCGGGCCACTAGTTCGGCGAGCGGCAGCGGGCCGGCCGCTGCCAGTTCACCCTCGAGGGGGAGGTCGGGAATCTCGATCTCACTCTTGAACACCTTGTCGAACCGCCGCTGCAAAATCCGGCGCACCGACGTCTCGGCCGGCGAGAGCTTTTCGCCGCTGCCCGGCTTGAACCCCGGCGGATAGATCTGCACGTCTCCCTCGCGGAGCAGGATGTAGCCCTGCGGCCCGCGGCCGATGGCATACGTCGCCCAGATGTCCATGCCGGGGAAGTCGCGTTCGCCGGAGACGAACTTGTCGCCCCGCACCATCACCTTCGCCCGGCTGTCGGCCACGGCGAGCGTGATCGGCCGCGTCTTCGCGAACGTCACTTCCCACGGCGGCTGATCGGCATCGCTCTGCAGTGACTCAGGCGTGTCGGCCTTCATCTCCTTGGCGAGCTTGTCGGCATCGGCCTGGCGGAAGATCCGCCCGCCGAACTTCTCCTCGAGCACGTTGTTGACCGCCGTCTCGTGGATGCGGGCGGTGATCAGGTTGCCGGCGGCCCCGGACGGCGGCAGGCTCGCGGCCGCCAACTGGCTGGCGAGCGACTTCCGCGCCGTGACGACGAGGCGGTCGGAGGTGGTGTTGAGATGGAGCATTTCGGGATAGAGGCCGCGGGCCCGCAGCGGCCCCTGAAGCCGCGTCTCGAACTGCTCGCGGATCTGGGCGAGCGCCGGATCGGTCTGCGCGGAAAACTCCCGCTGCACACGCTCACGGGCCCGCCCCTCGGCGATGGCCTGAGCCTTAGGCTTCGTCTCGGCGATCTTGCGGCTGGCGATCTTGCGGATGAGCTTCTGCCCCAGCTTCTTGTTGACGCCGATGCCCGTGATGGTCGAGTTGGTGGAGGCCGAAGCCGTCACCGGCGCCGACGTTACGGACTCGGGCGTGAGGAAGATCCGGCGGCGGGCGGAGAGGTCGGTGATGCCGGAGGAGTGCACGGTGACGGGCCCCTGCGAGCCCCGCGTGCTCGACACGTTGCGGGCGGCGAGCACGATGTCGAAGGCGGCCCGGTCGTGGGCCGGCACGAAGTCGAGCCGGACATCGCCGGTGG
>Ga0114946_10000325_pt1 | contig 30878 bp, 21 predicted proteins | sample WalLakDeSediment_FD_88676 | JGI IMG/M metagenome (GOLD analysis project Ga0114946, IMG submission 88676) | Lake sediment microbial communities from Walker lake, Nevada to study Microbial Dark Matter (Phase II) - Walker Lake 11/02/13 Deep Sediment | ecosystem: Environmental > Aquatic >... | reverse complement strand
CCATAACCCGTGCCATAGCCCCTTCCATAACCGTGCCATAACCTTTTCCATACCCCCTGCCTTAGCCCCTGCGCCGGCAAAAAGACCCCAATCCCTCAGCAACAGCGGAAAATTTCCTTTCCGACAGTTCAGGTTTTTCTGCCTATGACCGGAGGGGTAAAAAAGTAGTGCAAAGATAGCTGATTCTGGCAGGTTTTTTTATATCTTTACGGCTGGTTTTGCGGGGGTCTGCAAAGATACGCAACCCCATTCGACCCATAATTAATTATTTAATAAAATGCCAAAAACAAAATCAGGAGTACAAAAGATGACAACAAAAAAATTCAAAGGGACCATTGGTATTCTGACTGGTGGGGGTGATGTGCCGGGTCTTAATCCGGCCATTCGTGGTGTGACTTTTCGTGCCCTTCGTGAGGGCTATCGTGTTATAGGCCTGCGTCGTGGTTGGGCGGGCCTGATGGAGGTCGTTCGCGACAAACAGGCCGACAACAGCAATAACTACACCGAACTGACCGAAGATATTGTGAACAGGGCTGCCCGGACGGGAGGTACCTTTTTGCATTCATCACGAACCAGGCCAAGCCATGTGCCTGCAAAACATGTTCCTGAACATCACAAAGACAAGTATAATGCCGAGATCAACGACCTTACTCCTGAAATCCTGAACAACCTGGATTACCTGGGTATTGACTATCTGATCCCCATAGGCGGTGACGACACGCTGAGCTACTCGGTAAGGCTTTACCAGGAAGGCGTCAAGGTAGTGGCCATCCCCAAAACCATGGACAATGATGTTCCTGGTACCGATTATTGCATAGGTTTCAGCACCTGTATTACCCGTACCATACACATGACCAACCTCTTGCGCACCTCTGCGGGTTCTCATGAAAGGGTGTTGGTTATGGAGGTATTCGGCAGGTACGCCGGATTTACCGCCATCGTGCCCACCCTCGCCGGGGCCGCCAACCGCTGCGTCATACCTGAATACAAGTTCAACATAGAACACCTGACAGAACTGCTCGTTCATGACAGGGAGAAGAACCCAAGCAAGTATTCGGTCGTTATCGTCTCGGAAGGGGCCGCCTTTGAAGGTGTTGACATGATGTTCAAGGATGCGGAGACCGATATGTTCGGGCATGCCAAACTGGGAGGCATCGGAGATGCCGTTTCCGCCAAGATAAAGGAGTTGAGCCCGAAATATAACAAAGGACAACGCATCGAAACCATCAACCAGCACCTCGGCTACCTGGTGCGCTCCGGTGACCCCGACGCCATCGACAGCATCGTCCCCATGGCCTATGGCAACCTGGCCCTCGACCTGGTGCTGAAAGGCATACACGGCAGGCTGGTGATTCTCAAAAACGGCCGCTATGACAACATGCCGGTCGACATCATCAGCACCTCCAAAAAACTTGTCGATGTCGACAAACACTATAACATAGAACGGCTGAGGCCTGTCTACGAGTCATTTATCGATAAGCCGCTGTTCCTGGTTGGATAAGTTAAACCAATAACATTTAAGGACATTCCCCTCATTTGGCAAAGTCTTCACCAAAAATAGTTGAAACCCCTCTGATGAAGCAGTATTACAGCATCAAGGGGAAGCACCCCGATGCCTTACTGCTGTTCAGGGTTGGAGACTTTTATGAGACCTTCGGGGAAGATGCCATCAAGACCGCCGAAATACTCGGTATTGTCCTTACACGCCGTGCCAACGGCGCCGCGTCCTATGTTGAACTGGCCGGCTTTCCCTATCATGCGCTCGACACCTACCTGCCCAAACTGATCAAGGCGGGCCAGCGGGTGGCCATCTGTGAGCAGCTCGAAGATCCCAAACTGACAAAGAAAATAGTGAAACGGGGGGTTACCGAATTGGTAACCCCCGGTATTTCATTCAGCGACAAGGTGTTGGATCACAGGGAGAACAACTTCCTCGCAGCCATTCAGCTTACAGAGGGCATCTGCGGCATTGCCTTTCTGGATGTATCAACGGGAGAGTTCCTTGCCGATCAGGGCAACAGGGAATACATCGACAAGCTGTTGCAGAGCTTCCGTCCCAGCGAGATAGTGGTGCAGAAAGGGCATGGCAGGCGGTTCGAGGCTGAGTTTCCGGGAAAGTATTATCTTACTGTGCTCGACGACTGGGTGTTTACCAGGGATTTTGCCAGCGACCTGTTGTTGAAACATTTTGGCACCCTGTCGCTAAAGGGTTTCGGGGTGGAGGGCCTGGATGCGGGCATCATTGCCGCGGGAGCGGTTATGCATTATCTTGCCGAGACCCGGCATGACCAGCTTGGTCATATCAACAAGATTTCCAGGATTGATGAGCAGCAATATGTATGGCTCGATAAGTTCACCATCCGCAACCTGGAGATCAACCATACCCTGAATGAGCAGGGCACCACCCTGATCGGGGTGCTGGACCACAGCATCTCACCCATGGGGAGCAGGCTGTTGAAAAGATGGGTGTTGCTGCCCCTGAAGGACAAGAGCCTGATTCGTGAAAGACACGACGTGGTGGAATACCTCGTTTCTGACACGGAACGTTCGGGGCAGCTGGCCTCCTATATCAGGCAGGTTGGAGACCTGGAACGGCTAATATCGCGGGTGGCCGTTGGCAAGGTGACCCCACGGGAGGTGCTGCAGATTCACCGTGCGCTGAAAGCGACAGAGCCCATCAGGGACCTCTGCCTGCAGTCGGGCTGCGAACCACTCCGGAAACTGGCGGATCAGCTCAATCCGTGCAAGCTGATCCGCGACCGCATCGAAAAAGAACTCAAAGCCGAACCCTCTGCCCTGATCAGCAAGGGCAACGTGATCGCCGATGGCGTTTCCGGTCAGCTTGATGAGTTGAGAAGAATGGCCTTTTCGGGCAAAGACTACCTGTCAGAACTGCGGACCCGCGAAATAGAACGTACCGGCATCCCATCGATCAAAATATCCTTCAACAATGTATTTGGATATTATATTGAAGTTACGAACACGCACAAGGACAAGGTGCCTGACGACTGGCAGCGCAAGCAGACCCTTGCCAATGCAGAGCGGTTTATTACGCCTGAGCTGAAGATCTACGAAGAGAAGATCCTGAGTGCGGAGCAAAAGATACTGGAGCTGGAGGCGCAGCTCTATCAGGACCTGATTGCCGGCATTGCCGGATACATTGAACCTGTTCAGGTCAATGCCGGCCTCATAGCACGCATCGACTGCCTGTTATGCTTTGCCGTTATTGCCCGGCAATACAACTACAACAGGCCGGAGATCAACGACTCGACGGTGATTGACATCCGCGGCGGCCGCCACCCGGTTATAGAGCAGCAACTGCCTCCGGGCGAGGAATACGTTGCCAACGATGTTTTTCTTGATAACGAACAGCAACAGATCATCATCATCACCGGTCCGAACATGTCGGGTAAATCAGCATTGCTCCGGCAAACCGCCCTTATTGTGATGCTGGCCCAGATGGGAAGCTTTGTCCCTGCCGAAAAAGCGGGCATCGGCCTGGTAGATAAGATATTTACGCGGGTAGGCGCTTCCGACAACATATCGTCGGGAGAGTCCACCTTCATGGTGGAGATGAACGAAACGGCCAGCATATTGAATAATATCTCCAACAGGAGCCTGATCCTGCTGGATGAGATTGGCCGCGGCACATCGACCTATGACGGGATCAGCATTGCCTGGGCCATTGCCGAGTTTCTGCATGAACACCCATTGTTCAGGGCCAAGACCTTGTTTGCCACCCACTATCATGAACTGAACGAAATGGCATCGCTTTTTCCCCGTATGAAAAACTTCAATGTCTCGGTGAAAGAGGTGAAGAACCGTATTATATTTCTGCGGAAACTGGTGCCGGGAGGCAGTGAACATTCGTTTGGTATTCATGTGGCCAAAATGGCCGGTATGCCGGTATCGGTCATTGACAGGGCAAAAGGCATCATGACCCAGCTTGAAAAGTCGCACAGCCATGAGGAGCTGGCAAAAAAAAGCAAGGGCAAAGGCAGGACGGAAGCCAGAGACAACTATCAGCTGAGTTTTTTTCAGCTGGATGATCCTTTGCTTGAACAAATAAAGGAAGACATACTGGGCATAGACATCAACACCTTAACGCCCGTTGAGGCCCTGATGAAGCTTAACGAGATAAAGCGGCTGCTGGGCAAGTAGGCAGGTACAGACAGCCCCATATAAGGCGTTTGCCGGGCAATCAGGCCGGCAATAGGCCACCATCCCTTCAGGCAATGACTACCTGCGGTATCCGAGGCGCTGCAGCACCTCGTCGCTCAGGTCATACCTTACATCCGTAAAGATCATGGTAAGTCCGCCGGTTTTGTCAAAGATCACGGCATAATTCCCCCTGGTGGCAATCTCCTTGACGGCATCGAAGATACGGTCCTGGATGGGCTTGATCAGTTCCTGCCTCTTCTGGAACAGTTCTCCTTCACGGCCGAAGCGACGCATCTGCAGCTCTTTGGCCTGTTGTTCCCTCGAGGTGATGACCTCTTCCCGCTGCCGCCTGATCTCATCAGGTAACATGGGAGCCTCCGCCTGGTAAGCACGAAACAGGTTCTCTATCTCGCCAAACATGCTTTCCAGTTCTTTCTGCCACTCAATAGACAGCGCCTCAATCTCCATCTCCGCCGCCTTGAACTCGGGGATGTTGTCCATGATGTAATCAGAATCGATATATGCAAAACGTTGCCCCACCGATACCCATGCAGAAAAGATGATGACAGCAAATACAAGGATGGTTTTTTTCATTGTTAGTCCCTCCGGAAAATAGTTTAAACGGTTAATCAATTGACTGGCCGATGGAGAAGTGGAATCTTCCTTTGTTGTCGCCGGGGCTACCGGGAATTTCATCAAAGCCGTAACCCCAGTCGATGCCCAATAAGCCAAACATGGGCAGGAATACCCTCAGGCCAACACCGGCCGATCGTTTTATGTCGAACGGGTTATAGGTTTCAAAGCCACTCCATGAATTACCGGCCTCCAGAAAAGTCAGTGCATATACGGTGGCCATGGGATTCAAAGAGATTGGATACCTGAGCTCCATGGTGTATTTGTGGTAAATAGCCCCACCGACAAAATTCCTGTCCGGCCCCCTGGGGGTCAGGGAATAATTTGCATAACCCCTCAGGGCAATAATTTCCCTGCCGTCGATCTCCCATCCGGATAGCCCGTCGCCCCCCAGATAGAACCTTTCGAAAGGGGGCGTCCCGATTTCTTTGTTGTAGTAGCTCAAAAAGCCCATCCTCGTCCGGGTTGACAATATCAAATTTCCTGCCAGCCTTGTATACCAGCTGGTATTAAACTTCCATTTGTGGTATTCCAGCCATTTAAACTTCTCCTGGGGCGTCAGCAGGCCGTAGTCCTTGTTGCTGAGGAGGGAGAAGGGGGGGGTAATCTGCAGCGACAATGACAGGTCGGAGCCGCTTCTGGGAAAGAGGGGGGCGTCGACGGAGTTCCTGCCGAAGACGATGTTGTAACTGAGGTTGTTTGAGCGTCCGTTGTCAAACATAAACCTGATCGGGCTGTTGAGAATGTCGTAGTTCTGATAGGAAATGTATTGCTGCAGGAAGAACCAGTCGTCGGGGATGGTCAGCCTTTTTGCCAGCCCCAGGGTTGTTCCCAGTATGGAGTAATAGCCGTATCTGGGGTCTGATTTGGCGTAAGGCTGCCGGTGGGTGGTCTGGTACAGCGAGAAGCTCAGGGTGTTTGGTTTTCGCCCACCCAGCCATGGCTCAGAAAAGGACAGGTTGTAAGAGATGTAGCCACGGCCGTAGGTCTGCGCCCTGACCGACAGGCGCTGCCCATCACCGGTGGGCAACGGTCGCCAGGCTTCCCTTCTGAAAAAATTGCGTGTGCTGAAGTTGTTAAAGGTCAAACCAACAGTGCCAATGATCCTGTTTGCGCCCCATCCGCCCGATAATTCAATCTGGTCGGAAGAGGTCTCTTCCACTACATATTCAATATCCACGGTTCCGTCGGCAGGATTGGGCTTAGGTACGATGTTGATCGATTCCTGGTCGAAGTAGCCAAGCTGCAGTATCTCACGCTGGCTGCGGATGATGTCACTCCGGCTGAAGAGCTGGCCGGGCCGTGTGCGTATTTCACGCATGATGACGTGGTCGTTGGTGCGGTTGTTTCCCCTGACCGTTACCCTGTTAATACGGGCCTGCTTGCCTTCAAATATCCTGATCTCCAAATCAATGGAGTCATTCTCCACCCGGCGCTCAACAGGATCCAGGTTGAAGAACAGATAACCGTCGTCGAGGTACAGCGAACTTACGTCTACTCCGTCAACATTCATGAACAGGTTCTTCTGCAGCAAGGTCTGGTTGTATACATCGCCTTTTTTAAAACCGAGCACCTCATTCAGTACATCCAACGAATAAACAGTATTGCCGATCCAGCTTATATCACGGAAATAATAGGTCGGTCCCTCCTCAATAAACAGGTCTATGGCAATGCGGTTATCATCGGTGAAATAAATAGAGTCGTTGACGATGATTGCATCCCTTTTACCGAGTTCGTTGTATCGTTCAATGATTTTTCGCTTGTCTTCTTCAAATTCATCCTGAACCAGTTTCGATGAGCTGAAGATGAAGCGGAGGCTGCGTTCCCTGGTGTTCTTCATCAGGCGTTTGATCCTGTTGTCAGACAATACCTCATTGCCATATACGTTCACGTCGCTGATACGGGTTCGTTTTCCCCTGTCGATGTCAAATTCAAGTTGCACGCTGTTTGCCCTGACGGTGTCTTCCAGCAGCCTGACCTGCACTTCGGGCTGCAGGAATCCTTTTTCGATAAAGTAATCGGCGATGGCACTCTCGGCCCTGTAGAGCATACCCTCGGTAACCACATCGCCCCTGACCAGGTTCAGGGTTTCACGCAGTTTGTCGCTGTCAGATTTTCTTACCCCGAAAAAGTCGAAACGGGTAAGCCTTGGCCGCTGGGTCAGTTCAATCTCAAGAAAGATGAATCCATCCTGTATGGATGAAGCATATATGGCTACATGCTGGAAGAGGTCCTGCTTCCAGAGGTTGGTGATGGCATTGGCAATATCCTCACCGGGAACAAGTATTTTCTGGCCTACGGCTAACTGGCTGACCATGATCACCACGTTGTCGTCGATAAACTTGTCGCCGGTAACGGTAATCCCACCGATGGTATATTCGGCCGGGTTCATGTGGTCAATACGTATCTGATCACCCGTCAGCACCTGCTGGGCCTTGGCCGTCAAGCCATAACAAGCAAATAAAATAAAGTAAACTAAAAATTTTTTAAACATATATCAGTGAAGTTCAGACATTCAGTAAGAGTTTGCAGCCAACTGGCCGGCAAGTTTTCCAAACCGTCGCTCCCTGCGCTGGAAGTCGATGATGGCCTGGAAGAAGTGTTTTTTTCGGAAATCAGGCCATAATACCGGGGTGAAATATAACTCGCTGTAGGCAATCTGCCACAGGAGGAAGTTGCTTACGCGCAATTCACCACTGGTTCGGATCAACAGGTCTGGATCAGGCATTCCGCTGGTATCCAGGTGGTTTTCGAATAGTTTCTGGTCAATATCTTCTGCCTTGATCTCATTATTTGCGATGCTTTCGGCAATTTTTCTGCAGGCATTTGCGATTTCCCACCGTGCGCTGTAACTTAATGCCACACAGACGGTCAGCTTGCTGTTCCTGGATGTGAGCCGTATCGCTTCTTCCAGCTGAAACCGGCATTCGTCGGGCAAAGCCGGCAAATTGCCGATGGCAACGAGTTTTACCCCGTTCTTGTCGAGCTCAGCCGTCTCGGTCCGGATGGCATTTACCAGCAATTGCATCAGCGTTTCAACCTCGTGTGTCGGCCTGCACCAGTTTTCTGTAGAGAACGCAAAGAAAGTAAGCTGAGAAACACCGATCTCTGCAGCTGCCTTGACGGTATCCCTGACAGCTTCAATGCCATTTTCATGACCGAAGTTGCGATCCTTCCCACGCTGAGTGGCCCAACGACCATTTCCATCCATGATGATTGCGACATGCCGGGGTACCTTCTCCTTGTCAATCAGCTGTATTAAATCCATTCCATCAATATATTATGCCGCAGCAAAAAGTGGCACAAATTTCCTGAAAAGTTTTGAGAAATAAAAGAAAACAGGTCAAAGTTTAATATTTTTTATTCTAATAGGGGCATCTCGCCCGGGTGGGATCATTGATTTTAAAGGTCATTATCAGGCCAAAATACGAATACCAGTCATTGGTTTTCGGGTTCCCCACACGGATAATGCCATCCGGATCAGGTTTGCCAATGCTCAGATCATCGAGGTGGTCGGTGCCGGTCCTGCGCATCCCCCATTCCATTCCCGTGCTGATGTTCCTGGTCACATTGACCTTCAAGCCCAGTCCAAACAAGAAGCTGTATGAGCCCAGCGACTCCACTTCTCTGGTGGGATTCTGGGCTATGTCGTACAGACTGATGATCTGTCCGTTTGACATCAATCTTTTGGGATGGAAAATGAAGCCGCCGGCACCGGCAAACACGTAGGGTGAAAAGGGTGTTTTGAGGTTGCCGGCTTCAAAGGGCAGAAAGTTGACTTCGGCCTGAAACGAGAATTCGTAGATGTCTGAGAAAAAACCAAAATCCCTTTCGGGGTAATAGGTGGCCAGCCGCTTATCGTTGCCTTCCACCCTCATATAAAGCACGTTGGCCCTGAGCGACAGATGATCGTTGAAATTTTGCCTGTAAAGCAAGCCTCCTGCCGGGTTGACCATTACCATGGGGAGCTTTGGGTTGAGGTCGCCCATGTAAAAAGCGCCGCCAAAAGTCACCCCAAATTCACTTCTCTGGGAGAAGGAAACTTGCGGCATGATGATGACCACAGCCGTGATCAGGAAGGGCAGCATCCGGCTAATGGCAGGTTTGCGGAGGTTATGACGGTGATTGGGTTTCATCTGTTAATAATTTTATATTTCGGTCAGATGGAATCGCATGTATTAACATTCTCTCGGGTGTGAACGATTGTGCATATGCTTATTTCATGGGATAACGGGTTGCCTGATAGGTGTTGGAGGTTATAATTCTTTGTTGCTGGCTGTTTTTGTTCAAAGTGATAACGGCAGCTCTTGCTTTTTATTTTCTTCTAACCGCAAAGGGCGCTGGGGTTAGTTTCTTTTATCGAATCCCCAGGCCAGCTTGTTTCTGATGGTTTTGAAAAAATCCTTTTGTCCGACACAGATCAGGTTGAATGAAAAGGGCGCTTTTGTGATGAGCAGTTCCACGCTGGTAGACAGCGGCATGCTTCGTGAGTCGAGGATGACCAGGAAATCCTGGGTGCGGCCTGAGATCCTGAGTTTGACGCGGCTGTTGTCAGCAACGATGATGGGCCTGACGGTCAGGTTGTGGGTGGCGATGGGGGTTATTACCAGGGTGCCGGAGCCGGGAGAGATGATAGGGCCTCCGCAGCTGAGCGAATACCCTGTAGATCCCGTTGGGGTGGCCACAATGAGCCCGTCGGCCCAGTAGGTGTTCAGGTACAGGTCGTCGACATATGCGTTGATGGTGATCATGCTGGAATTATCTCTTTTCAGGACGGTCAGCTCGTTCAGTGCGAAGTTCTCATTGCCAAACAGATGATCCGGTGAGCTCAGCTGTATGAGTGAGCGCTGGTCGAGTGCGAAGTTGCCTGAGAACAATGCATCCACAACGTCGTGTATTTCATCCACGGCAACGGCCGAAAGGAATCCCAGGCGGCCTGTGTTGATGCCCAGGACAGGAATGCCCGAATCACGGATCAGGGTGATGGTGTCGAGCAATGTTCCATCACCGCCAATACTTAATAAACAATCGGTGGCACTGCCCAACTCCTCATGGTTTTTAAACAGCCGGCGTTCCTTGCTGAAATGGATACGGCCGGAAAGGTAAGCGAAAAAATCGCGGTAAATGGCAATGCCGGCCGATTTGGATTCAAGCAGGTGCACCAGCTTTTGCAGGGCAGGATCAAACTCAGGGCTGACCTCTCTTCCGAATAGGGCAATTTTCATACTTTCCCGTTTATAGCAGTTCCAGTCGTTTCGAATCAAGTTTTAAAAAGATAAAGAGCAAAATGGTGAACCCCCATAATGAAGAACCTCCATAGCTGAAAAAGGGAAGCGGGATGCCGATGATGGGGACCAACCCCATGGTCATACCGATGTTGATGGCAAAATGAATGAATAAGACCGAAACGACCGAGTAACCATAAATCCTGCTGAAACCTGACTTCTGCCGCTCGGCCAGATTTACCAGCCTGACCAGCAGCAGCACGAATAGTCCGATGACAACGGTACTCCCGGCAAACCCCCACTCTTCGCCCACGGTGCAGAAGATAAAGTCGGTGCCCTGTTCTGGCACAAAGTTGTATTTGGTTTGTGTGCCTTTCAGGTATCCCTTGCCCCATAAACCACCCGAGCCAATGGCAATTTTGGATTGATGCAGGTTATACCCGGCACCCTGCAGGTCGACATCCTCGCTTACAAGCACCTCTATTCTTGCTTTTTGATGGGGTTGCAGGAGGTTTTCGAACGTATAGTCTACGAAATAAACATATACCGACAGGATCACGAACAGCCCCACCAACTGCCATTGCTCTCTTTTTCTGTTCCGGAGGCGGAGGAAGAGGATCAGGCCGATAAAGGCAATGACGCCGATGATGATGAACTCATTGACCAGCAAAGTAAGGATGAAGAGAAAAGCAGCCACCGCGCCGGTGATCAGCAGCAACCCGCTGATATAGCCCTCCCGGTAGAGTACCAGCACAAAAGCAGCAAAAACTACAGCGGTGCCGGTATCGTTCTGCAGCAGGATCAGCAATACCGGAACAACAATGATGGCCAGCGCTGTCAGGGTGTCGAACAGCATGATTTTCCTGGCTCTTTTTTCTTCAAGGAACTTTGCCATGGCCAGGGCGGTGGCAAATTTTGCAAATTCAGCTGGCTGTATGGCAAACTCCCCAATCCGGAACCATGATCTGGATGCGTTAATCTCAGTTCCAAAAAGTAAAACCGCCACCAGTATGATCATGGTGACCCCATATATGACCCAGGCAAAGGCAGGGAACACCTTGGCATCGAATATCAATATCACGGTGGCGATCATCATGGCGGTGATGATCCAGAGCAGCTGCTTGCCATAATTCTGGCTGATATCGAAAATGCTTTGGTGGCCTTCCTTGATTTCTGCGGCAAAAATGTTGAACCATCCCATGAAGATGAGCAGCAGAAAGAGCAATACCGATAATTTGTCGACATTTTTGAAGAGGTCGATTTGCTTTTTCATAATGGTTGTGGGATGATTTTGGCGTTAAGTATTCGTTGTTGCAGCCATTCCCTGTTTATCTGTCCTGTCAGGTATTTTTCAATCATGAGGCTGGCGATGGGTGCGGCGTATACGGAGCCGTAGCCTGCATTTTCGACCACCACGGAGATGGCAATTTTCGGGTTGTCGACAGGGGCGAAAGCGATGAACACGGAGTGGTTCTCACCGTGCGGGTTCTGGACGGTGCCGGTTTTGCCGCCTATTTCGATGCCGTCGATCCTCGATGCCCTGCCTGTGCCATCCTTCACGACCAGCCTCATGGCCTCGGCCATCACATCAAAATGCTCCTGGTCGATGGTGGATTGTATTTTTTGCTGAAAGCTCCGGATGAGGCTGTCGGGGTGGGTGATTGCCCTTACCATGTGCGGGGGCACATAATACCCCCTGTTGGCAATGACGGACGCCAGATTGGCCATTTGCAGGGGAGTGGTTCCCAGCTCACCCTGCCCGATGGCCAGAGAAATGATGGTGAGAGAACGCCAGCCACGGTGGCCATATACCCGGTCGTAATAGTCGGGCGACACCACCAGCCCGCTCAGCTCAAAAGGCAGGTCGGTGTTGAAGACTTGCCCGAAGCCGAGACTGAGCACATGCTGCCGCCAGTTTTCCAGCCCGGCCTGTATGCTGCCAAATACCGGCTTGTCGATGGTGTTGCGGAAGGTAATACAGGAAAAGGTGTTGCAGCTGTATTGGATGCTCGACAGTATGTTTACCGGGCTGGGATGATGCCGGCACCTCACCGTGACGTTTCCGCTGGTATAAGCCCCGAAACACGAAAAGCTGGAATGGTTGTTTATTACACCTTCCTGCATGGCAATCAATGTATTTACCACCTTGAAGGCGGAGCCCGGAGGGTATTGTGCCATCAATGCCCTGTTAAACAGGGGCTTCAAAGGGTCGTTCTGAAGCTGACGGTACATGGCATTGCGCTTCTGTCCCACCAGAAGGTTGGGGTCATAACCCGGCGAAGTGACCAGTGCAAGGATCTCACCGGTTTCCGGTTCAATGGCGACGATGCTTCCCAGCTTGTTGGCCATGAGTTGCTCGCCATAAGCCTGCAGGACGCCATCGAGTGTGGTAAACAGGTCCTGCCCGGGCACCGCCAGGGTATCGAATTTGCCGTTCAGATAAGACCCGATGTCACGGTTAAGCACATCCACCATGCGTATGCGCAGGCCTTTTTGCCCCCTGAGCACTTCCTCATACGATCGTTCCAGGCCGCTGATGCCGATATAATCGCCCGACCGGTAATAGGGATCATTGCTTACCACCTCGGGCCCGACCTCACCGATATAGCCAAAAGTATGCGCTGCAAGGGGAGAGGGGTACTGCCGCAAGGTCCTGGGCTGCACATAGAAACCCGGAAAACGGAACAGCTTTTCCTGAAAAGAAGCATAGGTGGTCTTTGAGATCTGCCGTTCGAATGTGGAAGCACGAAACGGTGAAAAAGCCCTGGCCTGCGTCATGCGGGAAATATAAGTCTCCCTGTCGATGCCCAGCATCGCGCAGAACTCGGTGGTGTCAATCCCCCTGGCCTGGTTGGGTATGACCATCAGGTCAAAGTGCGCCTCGTTGTATACAAGCAGTTCTCCGTTACGGTCGTATATAAGCCCCCGCGCCGGATAGTCGGTAATATGCCTCAGCACATTGTTGCTGGAAGACAACTTATAGGTAAAGTCGATGACCTGAATATGAAACAACCTGATAATGAACACCATACCCGTGAGAATGATAATTCCCGTTATTATCTTTTTCCTGTGGGCGTAATAAACCGTTCTGCTCTTTGTTAACATTGTCGGGAATGGATGGTTACCGGTTACCTCGTGCAAAAATAACAGTTTATTGTTAATCCATGATGCACCCTGCCAAACTATCTGGAGCACATTTTTAGCTGGCAGGCGGGCGCAGGTTGGTGTAAATTGCATATCTTAGCCGGCAAAGAGAAAAAAATAATTTTCAATATTATTATCATGGGAAAGATTGTTGTTCTCGGAGCGGGCATGGTGGGCAAGGCCATCGCGATCGACCTGTCTGCCGGTCATGAGGTGACAGCCGCAGACATTGACCAGGAGTCGCTCAGGTATTTATCAGACAATTACGGCATAGAGGTTGCTGCGGTGAACCTCATGGAAGAAGACAGCATAACCGACCTGGTCGGTCATTTCGACCTGGTGGTTTCTGCCGTGCCGGGCTTTATGGGGTATGATACGCTGCGGACAGTCATTGAAGCCGGTAAAAACATCGTGGATATATCCTTTATGCCCGAAGATTTCATGGAGCTGAACGCCCTTGCCGCGCAGATGGGCGTCACCGCCATCACCGACTGCGGTGTTGCTCCGGGTATGCCCAACCTGATTGTGGGGTATCACAACGAGTTCATGGAAATCGAAAGCTTTGAGTATGTTGTCGGAGGCCTTCCCAAGGTGAAGGTATTCCCGTTTTATTACAAAGCCCCTTTCTCACCCATCGATGTGGTGGAAGAATACACCCGTCCTGCCCGCTTTATCGAGAAGGGCAAGCTGATGGTGAAACCCGCCATGAGCGATCCGGAGCTGGTATTCTTTGACAGGGTCGGCACCCTGGAAGCATTTTATACCGACGGGCTGCGGTCTTTGCTGGCCAATATGGACCATATACCGAACATGAAAGAGAAAACCCTGCGTTACCCGGGCCATATTCAGCTGATACAGGCCTTGCAGACCGCGGGGTTCTTTTCGAAAGATCCGGTACCGGTCAGCAACACCTTTGTAAGGCCCATAGATTTTACCAGCAACATTCTGATACGTGACTGGAAGCTGAACCCGAACGAGCCCGAATTTACGGTGATGCGCATCGATATTTCCGGCAGGGAATCGGGCCGGGCAACACACATCAGGTATGAGCTCTATGATGAGTACGATCAGCAGAGCAGGCTGTCGTCCATGGCGCGTACCACAGGCTTTACAGCCACCGCCAACGCCGAGCTGATCCTGCAGGAGAAGTTCCTGGCCAACGGCGTGTTTCCGCTGGAACTGGTGGGCATGGATGCCGATTGCTTTCATTTTGTGATGGATTACCTTGCTCAGCGGGGGGTGCATTACAGGAAGCAGGAACCCTGACCCGGGAAAAACGGTTTATATATGAAACCCCCGCCAACACGCTGTTTGGCGGGGGTTTAAAGTACCCGGAGCCGGGCTCGAACCGGCACGGCCGCAATGGCCACAGGATTTTAAGTCCTGGGTGTCTACCAATTCCACCATCCGGGCACTAAGTCAATGAACAGCAGGGAATTTCCATATAAGGAAACCATGTCGTACCTCTGCCGCCAATCACGTCGGGTATGTTCTGCAAAGCCCTGTGCCTCAAGACCATCCCGGGGAAAGAACGCCAGGGAAACATCCCACGAAAGCCTGCCTCACGAAAGCATCCCACGAAAGCCTGTCTCACGAAAGCATTCCACGAAAGCCTGCCTCACAAAAGCATCCCACGAAAGCCTGCCCCAGGAAAGCCTGTCCCACGAAAAAAAACGGCAGAAAAAAAAACCTCTTTACAGAGGTATTTGTTTGAGCGGAAAACGGGACTCGAACCCGCGACCCCGACCTTGGCAAGGTCGTGCTCTACCAACTGAGCTATTTCCGCTAATGAATTTTTAAGGCTGCAAATATACGCATATTTTTGAACACACAAAAGAATTTTTTTTTTGGCATTTATGTTTTTTTGTGAATACCCTGTTTTATCTTTGGCACCATGATTGTTACAGGGAAGTTGGTGCGCATTTGATGGGTTAAAATTATAGTCGAAAAAATAAAGGGTGGTTTCGATTTAATTGTTAAATTTGCACCCCAATTAAAACAGTACAAACTTTTAGCGAGAACTCGATGAAAAAGCTGATTAACATTTCCTTCCTGGTCATTTTTCTTTTTGGGGCATCTTCATTTGCCCAGCAGCCTGCGAAATTTGGCCACATTAACACCAATGATTTGCTTCAGATGATGCCTGGCCGTGATTCAGCGCAGGTTGAACTTGAGAATTATGCGCGTGAGCTTGAGGTTACGTTTGTGGCCATGCAGAATGAGTTTCAGACCAAATACACTGAATATCTTGAGAAGCAGGCTACCTTGTCGGATCTGATCAGGCAGGCGCGCGAGCGGGAGCTGATGAGCCTGCAGGAGCGCATACAGGAGTTTCAGGAGGGTGCGCAACAGGATATGCTTCAGCAGGAGAATAAGTTGCTCAGTCCGATCATAGAAAAGGCCAGAGCTGCTATCAGCGAGGTGGCCAAAGAAAACGGCTATACTTACGTTTTTGATTCGAGCATGGGCTTTTTGCTATTTACTGAGAATGGCGACGACATCATGCCGAAGGTAAGGCAGAAGCTGGGCCTCTGACGCTGATTGCCTGGCTGCCCGGCGGCAATCAATACAGGCAGCGGTGAAGCGGATTCATGACTGATCAGGATTGGTTGTGGATCCGCTTTCATTATTTTTTGCATCCGCCTCCCTGTACCATCCGGCGTATTCGATATAGGCGTCTGAGATGCGGTGCAACAGTTCGGCTGCCAGTTCCTGGTTGATGTCTTTGATTTTCTTTGCCGGGATGCCGGCATAGACGCTGCCCGGCTCAACGATGGTTTTCTCCATGACCACGGCGCCCGCCGCGATGACAGAGTTTTCGCCGATAACGGCCTTGTCCATGACCACCGCATTCATGCCGATCAGCACATTGTCGTTCACCGTGCAGCCATGCACAATGGCCTTGTGGGCGATCGTCACGTTGTTGCCAATCACGGTCGGCGCTTTTTTGTAGGTGCAGTGAACGACCGCTCCGTCCTGGATGTTCACCTTATTGCCGATACGGATGTAATGCACATCGCCCCTGAGCACCGTATTGAACCACACACTGCAGTCGTCGCCCATCACCACGTCGCCTATGATGGTGGCATTGTCTGCCAGGTAACACCGTTCTCCGAACCTGGGCGTGAAGCCCCTGACTGATTTTATCAAAGCCATATCTGTGCAGTTATAATCCCAGCAACATGGTTTCGGGGGCATTGCCCTTTGCCAGCATCCTGAGGGGGTTTTCAATCATCTCTTTCACCCTGACCAGGAAGCCCACCGCTTCCCTGCCGTCGATGAGGCGGTGGTCGTAAGAAAGGGCGAGGTACATCATCGGCCTGATCACCACCTGTCCGTCTGCAGCGACGGGCCGTTCCTGTATGGTATGCATTCCCAGTATGGCGCTTTGTGGCGGGTTGATGATGGGTGTTGACAGCATGGAACCGAATATGCCGCCGTTGGTAATGCTGATGGTGCCGCCCCTGAGGTCTTCCAGGCTGATCTTTCCGTCGCGCGCCTTGACGGCCATCTCCTGTATTTTTTCTTCCAATTGTGGGATGGATAAACTTTCCGCGTTACGGATGACGGGCACCATCAACCCTTTGGGGGTACTTACGGCGATGCCGATATCGGCATACTCCGGAATGATCATATGATCGCCGTCGATATAGCCGTTTACCTGCGGATACCATGGGATGCTTTCCGCCAGGGCTTTGGCAAAGAACGACATGAAGCCCAGCTTGAAGCCATATTTTTTTGTGAAGGCCTCCTGGTAGTGGGAACGCATGGACAGGATGGCCGACATGTCGACTTCGTTGAAGGTGGTAAGCATGGCGGTCTCGTTTTTCACTGCCACCAGGCGTTCGGCAATTTTTCTGCGCAGGGTCGACATCTTCTGGCGGTTTTCATTGCGGCCGCCACCCCAGCTGCCGGAAGCAGCGGGCTGACCTGGTGCTGGCAGGCCGGCTGCACCCGCAGCGGGTTCTTTTTGCCATGCCCCGGCAATGGCCGCCAAAACATCTTTCCGTGTGATACGCCTTCCGTCAGGGTTTTGAAGGATTGCCGCCAGGTCGAGGTTCATCTCTGCGAGCGTTTTTTTGGCTTGCGGAGAGATGGTGATCCCGCCGGGGGCCTCCTCCGGGGCCGTGTCCGGTGAAGCCGGCTGCCGTGCCGGGCCTGCTGCAGCCTTCGCAGGGCTTTCATCACTGCCGGCAGGGGGTGGCGCCGTATGATCCTGCACCGCCTCCGCAGCAGGCGGACTGGTACCGGCAGGCCTGGCGGCACTGGCATCGATCGTCGCGATGACCTTGCCAGGTTCGGTCGAGCTGCCCTCTTCCAGGCTGATGCTGATGACCCCGGCCGCCTCCGCGGTAATGGTCAGCGTGGCCTTGTCAGAGTCGATCTCGGCGATCTCCTGGTCTTTCTCTACATACTGACCGTCTGCTACCAGCCACCGGGCCAGCTCTACCTGGGTGATGGATTCGCCTGCTTCGGGTACCTTGATATCTATTAGCATGGTTTATGAGTTGTATTGTTCTACCAAATGACTGATGCAATATTGTTTGCAGTCGCGGGTTACATATTCACAATCACATTCTTCGAAAGCTTTCTGGTTGATCTTGCGCTGCTGCATCGCATGAAACTTGCTTGACCCGCTCGCCGGGCTGCCACTGGGAGGCCTGGCAATGACCCCCAGGTCAAAATCCGGAAGGTGGGCCTGGACAAAAGGCCATGCCCCCATGTTTTTGGGCTCTTCCTGCACCCAAACCCAGCGCTGCGCATGCTGGTATTTTTCCCTGATTGCCCCGAGCTGACGCACAGGCAAGGGATACAGCTGTTCAACGCGAACGATGGCCGTATGATTCAATTGTTTTTTCTGTCTCACCTCCTGCAATTCGTAATAGATCTTGCCGCTGCAGAGGATCACCCGCTGCACGCTGCCGGGATCCGCTTCCTTGTCGTCGATCACTTCCTGGAAGTGGCCCCTGATCAGCTCCCTCAGCTGGGAGGTGCAGGCCGGATGGCGGAGCAGGCTTTTGGGGGTAAAGACCACGAGGGGTTTGCGGAACGGGAATTTGATCTGCCTGCGCAACAGGTGAAAAAGGTTGGCCGGGCTGGTGCAGTTGGCCACAATCATGTTGTTACCGGCGCAGAGCGACAGGAACCTTTCCATGCGGGCACTCGAATGTTCGGGACCCTGCCCTTCGTAGCCATGCGGCAGGTACATCACCAGCCCGTTCATTACCCTCCATTTTTCCTCGGCACTGGCAATGAACTGGTCGATGATGGTTTGCGCGCCGTTGTTGAAATCACCAAACTGGGCTTCCCATACCACCAGTGCGTTCGGACTCGCCATGGCATACCCGTACTCAAAACCCAGCACACCGTATTCAGAGAGCAGTGAGTTGTAAATAGAAAAGGTGGCCTGCCCATCTCCAAGGGTGGACAGGGGAACATACTCCTCTTCCGATTCCTCCATCTTCAATACTGCGTGCCGGTGACTGAAGGTGCCGCGTTCCACATCCTGCCCGGAGATCCTCACCTGATGCCCCTCCGCCAGCAGGCTGGCGTAAGCAAGCGTTTCCCCCATGGCCCAGTCGATGACACCCGTATCTGAAACCATCTGCTTACGTTCGTTCATCAGCCTGATGGTCTTCCGGAAAAACTTCTTGTCTTCGGGCAGATGGGTGACCTTCTCGGCAAGGTCGCACAAAACAGTCCCACTAATACCGGTTTTTAAAGCCTGTTCAAAGTCTTCCGGCGTGGCTTTTTTAAAACCTTCCCATGTTTTGGCAAGGAATGGGTCGATGCTTCCCTTCTCGATCAGCCTGGCAAGCTCAAGTTCAGCCTCCAGTTTTGCCTCAAACTCCGACCGCAGCTGGTTGGCCTCTTCAAGGCTTACCTTGCCTTTCTCCAGGAGCTTTTCAATGTATATGGCTGCCGGATCGGGATGTTTTTCGATGATCTTGTACAAATTGGGCTGGGTGAACCTGGGCTCGTCGCTTTCGTTGTGGCCGTACTTCCGGTAAGATAGCAGGTCGATGAACACATCGCGATGGAATTTCTGACGAAACTCCGTGGCCAGCTCAATGGTGTATACCACCGCCTCTACATCGTCGCCATTAACATGAAAAACAGGTGATTGGGTTGTTTTTGCCACGTCGGTGCAATAGGTGCTGGAGCGCGCATCGAGGTAGTTGGTGGTGAATCCCAGCTGGTTGTTGATCACCAGGTGAATGGTGCCGCCGGTCTGGTAACCCTCCAGCATTGACATTTGCAGCACCTCATACACGATGCCCTGTGCGGCAATGGAAGCGTCGCCATGGATCAGTATGGGAAGTATCTTCGACGGGTCGCCGCCGTAATAATGATCGGCCTTGGCCCTGGCAAGGCCTTCAACGACAGGGTCAACCGCTTCGAGGTGACTTGGGTTGGGGGAGATGCTGGCTTTGATCGTTTCGCCGTTCTCAGTGGCCGCCTCGAGGGAGCAGCCCAGGTGGTACTTTACATCGCCCAGCAGGGTCTCATCCTCATACTCCTTGCTTTCAAATTCACTGAAAATCTTGTGGTAGGGTTTCTTCAGGATGTTGGCAAGCACGTTGAGCCGGCCACGGTGTGCCATGCCAATCACATACTCCCTGATGCCCAGCCCGGAGCCATGCTCAATAAGCGCATCCAACGCAGGAATAAGGGCCTCACAACCTTCCAGGGAGAAACTTTTCTGCCCGGTAAAACGCTTCCTGAGAAAATGCTCAAAACCAACGGCTTCAATGAGCTTGTTCAGGATGTGCAGCTTCTTGCTTCCTGAAAAACCGGGCTTGTTCCTCGACTTCTCCATACGCTCCCGGAGCCATTCAACGATCTCGGGCGACCTCACATGCAGATACTCCACGCCAATGCTCTGGCAGTAGGTCTCCTCCAGGTGGTCAATGATGGCCGACAAACTTTTCTTGCCAATACCGATCTCATTTCCGGCCTGGAATTCCCGGGGCAGGTCCTCGTCGCTTAACCCGAAATTCTTATGATCCAGGGTGGGATGGTATTTCCTCCGGGTACGCACCGGATTGGTTTTGGTGAACAGGTGACCCCGCTCGCGGTATCCGTTGATCAGGTTGACCACCTTGAACTCACTGCGCAACAGCTCTGAATCCTTTTCCGGTAAACCGTCGGGACCGGGAAAGCTGGTCCTGGCCAGTTCAAAACCTTCGAAGAACAGCCGCCAGTCAGGCTCTACCTGCCCGGGGTCGTCGAGGTAACGCTTGTAAAGGGCTTCAATGTCAGCAGCGCTGGCATTGCCTAAAAAAGAAAACGATTTCATGTGTTCATAATTTGTTTTAAATAGGTCACATGGAATCGCATGTGTCAACATTTTCCCGGGTATGAACGAATGTGCACATGCTTATTTCATATATACAGCTTGGCAGTAATAGTGTTACATCTTCAGCCTTCCGACCCGGGCGAAAGATTTTTCGCCCCTGCTTTCGGCATTCGGGCGAAATCCCTCCCTTATGATGCCCTGGACTTCGCTTCGCCCTGCTTCCCGACTTTAATATCTATATATACAAAAATAGATAAATATTGTTTAAACCGGATCAATAGTTCGTCATTCGAACAGTTCTTTGTTGCATTTTGGTCTTTCATCGGGCCACCCGATGCACTGGTCATAGCCAAAAAAGTCACCGGCATGCCTGTTTTCGACCATGCTGTTGAACAACATTCATCGGGTACCCCCGACAGCATCCTTGTTTTTTTTAGCGTGAAAATCTGTGTTTAAGTTATATATTTGCCTGAAAAGACAGATCAGCTTTTTTTCACTGCAATCCCGGCCAATCGATTAAAGCAAGAAACTCAGTGAGACCATGAAAAAGATCGGCATCATCACAATCTGTGACAACCACAATTACGGCAACAGGCTGCAGAATTATGCAACCCAGGAGTTGCTTACATCTTTGGGGTGCGAACCGGAGACCATCGTCAATCGCTCGCCGTCTGCCGGGAAAGGTGACCGTCTGGGTTTGGCTGAGCGTGTGATCAGGGCCATCAGAACACCTGTTCCGGTCCTTATTGACAAAATACGGATAAAAATCAGGGGACGGCTGATCCGGAGAACGTTACAGCAGCTGCAGGCTGAAAAAGTAAAGGTAAATGAGAGGTTCACTGCCGTTCACATTCGTGAGACTTCATTCCATATTGGTGCAGATGATATTCCGGAGGGCCTGGCAGACAGGTACGATTACTTTGTTGTTGGCAGCGATCAGGTATGGAACCCCAACTTCAGGCATGGTTCGCCCATTGACTTTCTGCGTTTTGCCCCGCCGGGAAAGCGCATTGCCCTTGCCCCGAGTTTTGGCATATCATCCATTCCGGAGCGATATGCCGCCACCTATAAAAAATGGCTGTCGGAAATGGCCTGGCTATCGGTTCGTGAACACAGCGGGGCTGCTATCATCAAGACACTTACAGGCCGTGATGCCGAGGTGCTGGTTGATCCTACCCTGATGCTCACACCCGGGCAATGGAGGAACGTAGCCAGGCCTGCTGCACATAAACCTGCAGGGAAATACCTGTTCACCTATTTTCTTGGCGAAGTGTCAGGCAACAGAAACAGGCTGATCGAAAAAATCGCCCGTGACCATCGGCTGGAGGTTGTCAGGATTGCCAGTCTGCAAGACAAACCCAGGTATGTGACCGACGTTGCCGGGTTTATTGACTACATCAGGTCGGCAGAAATCATCATGACGGATTCTTTTCACGGGGCAGTATTTTCCATACTGTTTGAAAGGCCTTTTGTGGTTTTTTACCGCGAGGGGAAGAGTGCCGTCATGAGCTCGCGCATCGACACCTTGCTGTCGAAGTTCGGTCTTGAATCCCGGAAAATCAGCGAGATAAAGGAAACGGGCGATTATTTCAGGATCGATTACTCGCATGTAAGCCCCTTGCTGGAAAAAGAAAGGAGCAAGACAAGGGCCTATCTGATCAAAGCCATGAATCTCGAACCCATCAGCCATATATGACAGTTAACCAATTAAAAACCGGTGCAGTATTGTCATACCTTTACCTGGGAATTGGCACCCTTATTTCGATCGTTTATACGCCATTTATGCTCCGCCTGCTCGGACAGAGCGAGTTTGGCCTGTTTAACCTGGTAGCGTCTGTTGTCAGCTACCTGGGGCTGTTGAACTTTGGATTCGGGCATGCCTATATCCGTTACTATACCAAATTAAAAGCCGACAACGATCAGGAAAACATTTCCCGTCTCAATGGTATGTTTCTGATCATATTTTCAATCATTGGATTCATCGCAGTATGGGCCGGAATGGTTCTGGTATTGTTTACGGAAACCATCTTTGGCTCAGAATTGAGCGCCACCGAGCTGTCAAGGGCCAAAATCCTGATGACCATCATGGTCGTGAATATCGCCATCTCCTTTCCCGGGATCGTTTTCAACTCCCACATCACCGCCAATGAACGTTTTGTCTTTCAAAAGTCCCTGCAACTGGTCAGGGTCATCGCCAACCCGTTTCTGATATTGCCGGTTCTTATCATGGGATATGGCTCTGTGGGTATGGTGGTCATCATGACCCTGACCAACCTCTCCATCGAAGTTGCCAACCTGTTATTTTGCATGAAAAAGATGAAGATGAAGTTTCACTTCAGGAGCTTCAACTTTGACCTGATGCGCGAAATGGCGGTCTTTTCCTCCTTCATATTTATCAACCTGGTGGTGAACCAGATCAACTGGAACGTGGACAGGTTCATCCTGGGTCGCTTTCATGGAACGATCGCGGTAGCCACATACAGCCTGGCTGCCCAGCTGAACACCTATTATCTCTCACTGTCTACCGCTATCTCCAATGTCTTCATCCCAAGGGTGAACCAAATGGTGTCAGCCGGCAGCAGCCAGCGGGAACTGACAGGCCTCTTCACCCGCGTGGGCAGGATACAGTTTATCCTGCTTTCCATGATTTTCACCGGGTTGATATTTTTTGGCCTGCCCTTCATCAAAATGTGGGCAGGGACCGACTACGTTGAATCTTTTCCCATTGCCCTGATCCTGATCATCCCGGTAACCATCCCACTGATACAGAACGTGGGTATCGAGATACAAAGGGCCATGAACATGCATAAGTTCAGGTCGTGGGTATACCTCTTCATCGCCATCGGAAACATCGCAATCACCATTCCGCTGGTCATGCGTTACGGGGGTGTCGGGGCTGCAATAGGTACGGCCGTCGCACTCTTTGCAGGAAATATTTTGATCATGAACTGGTACTACCACGCGCGAGTTGGCCTGAACATGGTCTATTTCTGGAAAGAAATTACCAGGATCCTGCCGGGCCTGATTCTGCCGGCAATCATGGGCGTATTGACCATGGTCCATATAGACTTGTCATCCTTGATTTGGTTTTTGATCTGTGGACTGACCTATATGATGGTTTTTTGTTTTTCTATGTGGCGGTGGGGCATGAATGCCTACGAGAAGGATCTCATTCGTAAGCCGGTTGGAAGCCTGATTGGCAGATTCAGAAGAAAAGGGGGGCACGAAGGGCCTGATGGCTGAGCACGCAGGAAAACTCAGTATTGTGTCTTGTCAGGAGGAGATGTAGTGACAAGGCGTGTGTCGCCTCACACAAAAGAGTGATTGACAAGAGTGAATATATTAAAAATCAGGTTAATGAGAATAAATATGGAAACTATCAGAAAAGCCATTAAGAAGATCATCCCCCGCAAATTAATGTATTACTATTATCTTTTTAAGGCAATAAATGCATACATGTACGATATCAGCAGGCGTGTGCGTGACAAGGTCTATCATGATTCGGCCGGGGAGAAGATCAAACGTGACCTGGCCCTGCAATACCATATCATTGAAAAGGGGTTGACAATGCCTGACCCACGACCTGGTTTTGGCCGGGCGGTGGTCATGGACCTTATCAGCAAGGTGAACCTGTATTCGGTTTCAAAATACCCGGAAGATGATGTCGCCTTCAAACAATCGGTATCCGTATTGAAAGAATACAAGCAGTTTCACAAAGATATCGGGCATACCCTCGACGAGGAGCTTGCAGGAAAGCTCCGGTTGATTGCCGAAAGGTTTCCCCATGTGGAAGGACAAAGGCAGATCAGAACCACACGTGAAGCATATTTTGAACATATTAACAGCCCCTTTGACCTGTTCTGCAGGTCACGGTACAGTGTGCGCAATTACACCGGTGAGCGGATTCCCCTTACAGTTTTATACGATTGTGTTGAATTGGCACAAAGGTCTCCTTCTTTCTGCAACCGACAGCCAAACAGGGTGCATATCGTCCAGGATGCAGTAAAAAAAAGGAGAATACTGGAATTGCAGAATGGCAACCGGGGCTTCGGCCACCTGGCCGATACGCTCATTGTCATCAGCTCATCGGTTTCAACAACAAAAGACATTCACGAACGCAATGAGAACCATCTAAATGGCGGATTATTTTGTATGACTTTGCTCAATGCGCTGCATTTTCACCGGATAGGTGCCTGCTCATTGAACTGGAGCGTGTCAGACCAAAGCGATGCCAGCCTGAGAAAACTGCTGGGCATTCCTGATCAGGAGGTGGTGCTTCTGGTAATCTCCTGTGGCTATGTGCCGGAACAGTTTTCTATTGCAGCATCACCACGAACACCTGCAAACCAGATCATTGTTGTTCATGCAGAATAGAAATTTTTCTATCTTTGTCAGAAAGGAAGTTACCGGCAGATTAAGCATGTAAAGAATACGCAGCGTTAACGGGTTGGTAAACATTTCTTTGTGCCGCACTGTTAATAACTTAATTCATGCAAAAACTTTTGCCTTCAGAGGTTCAGGCATTGATTCCTGGCAGTATTGAACAAGTTGACTGTCAAACGTTGACAACCTTAATTCCGTTTCATGATGAAACATAACAGGCTCCTGGCATTGATCTTCATTTTTACCTTCCGGTCATTTATCATGGTGGGACAGCAAGCAAACGAAGTAAGTTTTTCAGATGACCTGGTTCAGCAGTTATTGCCTCTTGAACAGATCATAGAACTTGCCATGGTTAACTCTCCCACCCTCGACTATTATGACGCTGCCATCAGAAAGGCTGGTTATCAGGTCGATGTAATTAGAAATGCATGGCAGAACAACATCTTTGGCTTTGCAAATTATTCGACTGGTGACCAACGCCTTGTAACTGGGGGCACAGGTATTCCGGGCGACATAACAACTTCCAGTATTGCCACCGGATACAGGGCAGGTATACAGATTAATATTCCGCTTTATGAGTTCACCGCGAGGAGGTCACGCATCAGGCTGCACGAAGAAGAGCGCAACGCCATGATCCATAAAAAAGAAGAACTTGAACTGGAACTGCGCCTGCACATCATTCAGGAGTTCTACAAGATGCTGGGCTATTTTGAGGTGGTGAAGATCAGGAGTGAAGGACAGGAAGCCATGCGCGTTTATTACCAGGTTGCCGAAAAGGAATTCCAGGACGGGATCATCGACATTGCTGAGTTATCGCAAATCAAGAACTCCCTGTCACAGGCCGAGGTCTATTTCATGGACGCCAGGTACCTGTTTGCCGGTACCTTAACAGCATTTGCCGCTCTGGTTGGTTTGCCCGTATCAGAATTGTTAAACAATAATTAAACAGTATTGAATCCTGTCATTATCATTAAAGCCATTCTGAAGAAGATACACCTGGTGGTATTATTTCCATTGGTGGTGGCTGCTGTGGTTTTTTATATGCAGTCGCGCAAACCCAGGGAGTACCAGTCAGGCATGATGTTCTACACAGGTATTACCTCAGGATACAACCTGTCAAGCCAGGCTGAGGTAAGGGTCGATAACATTGCTGTACACAACGCTTTTGACAACCTGATTACCATTCTCGAATCGCGGGAAACACTCGAAGAGGTGGCCATGCGTCTATTGACCACCCATTTACTGATGGATGCAGCTGATCCTTTTATCATCTCGGCAGCAAACCTGGAGGGTCTTCATCAGGAACTGCTGCCCCTTTCGTTGATTGATGAGCTGACCGCAGGTAACCATTTTGACACCACCCTGGAGAGGGTGCGCCAGAGATACCGTGCAAGCCAGTCAAACCAGATCATACGCCTGATCAACACCTCCCCTACATTTTATAATGTCGACAACATCAGGCGCGGGCTGAGTGTTACAAGGAAAAGAAACAGTGACATGCTGGAGGTGATTTACCGTGCGAGTGACCCCGGGGTATGCCTGTTGACACTTCAAATACTTGCCGAAGCCTTTATTGAGAAAAATATCACCCTGCGCAATTATGAAGCCGGTGGTATCATTGACTACTTTCTGTCTGAGCTTGACAAGGCGAGGTCCCGGCTGAATATAGCTGAGGAAGCGTTAAAGGACTACTCGCAGGAAAACCAGGTTATCAATTACAATGAACAAACCAAATACCTGGCTGCTGCCAAGGAAGACCTGGAGCGTGACATTAACCTGGAGGATGCCAACATTGTTGCCAACCGGCAGGCGTTGGTCAAGCTGGAGTCAAACCTTGGTGATCGGGAAAAGCTGTATCTGAACAGCCGTGATATCATTAACAAACGCAACGCAATTTCTCGCATCAGTGGACGCATTGTGGCCATGGAGCTGCTAAACGCACCCCATGACCAGGACACCCTGTATGCGCTCAAAAGCAGACTCAGGGAGCTGGAGAATCAGCTATTTTCTCTGACAGATGAATACAAGGCACAACAGTATTCTACCGAAACCCTTCCGCGGGAAGCCCTGCTGAACCAATGGCTGATACATGCCATTGAGTACGACAAGTCGCGGGAACGCCTGGCCGTTTTACAAGGCCAGCGTAATTATTTCAATGACCTGTTTAACCAGTATGCTCCTATCGGTTTCAATCTCAGCAAGATGGAAAGGGAGATCGATATTGCAGAACGTGAATATTTAAGTATTCTGCACGGGCTGAACCTGGCCAAGCTCAGACAAAGCAACCTGGAGTTGTTTGGCACGCTGGAAATCCTTGACCAGCCTTTCTTTCCGCTGAATCCCAGGAGTGGCAGAACCAAAATAATGGTCATCGGTGCCTTTCTGGCTTCCTTGTTCCTGGTTATTGGTCTGATCATTGGCGTTGAACTGCTTGACAGGTCGATGCGCACTCCAGCACTGGCCCAGTACCATACCGGTCTCGACGCCCTGGGTGCCCTGGCCGGCAAGGTCAGAAACAGGCATGTCGACAGCAACCTGCTGAAACAGCAGCTTCACTATCTCTTATGTAATAAACTCGCCCTGAGCCTGTCCAGCCAGGATGCAACGGAAAACCCGCTGATACTCGTCTTCAGTACCCGTAAACAGCCCGACATCATTCATGCAGCCATGGCTGTGGCATCGGCGCTCTGTGAGATCAGCAAGCAAACTCTGCTGGTTTATAGCAATGACAGTGAGATACCCCGTCTGCCTGAAGGCGCCAGTCGTGACAGCGTCGAGCTAAAAGCATATCACGACAGCCCCGGTGGTATCGAAGAGATAGTAACCTATCTGTCGGGCTCTGATAGGAAACCGGCTGTGCTGCAGCTGCCCGAATTCGAGCGACAAAGTGTGGCAGGCTTCCTCCGGTTGAAGCCAACCATGGCAGTATTGCTTGTCAATGGCACACAGACCTGGGAATACCAGGACAGGCAGATGCTGAAAGGGTTCGTGGAAAGTTTTCCCGACACACAGCATAAAGTGTTGGTCAGTCAAATGTTGCCCGACTACCTTGATGATTTCATCTCAGAAGTGCCGCGCAGGAGAAGTATCATAAGGAAATTTGTCAAAAAAATACTTCGTTTGAATTTTTAACCTGACACCATGCCTGAAATCATCGTCGTCTCAGTTACTCCGTGGGAAGGAGACTATCTGAAGTCAACCGTCGAGCTGTCAAAGGAATTATCGGCCCGCAACAGGGTATGGTTCATGGACTATCAGTTTACCTGGAAGGATCTTTTGGCAGGTATTGCTGGCTTGAACAAGTCCATTCCATGGAAACGGATGCTGGGCCTGGAAAAACGTACCCGGGTGGTTCGTGATTACGAAGATGGTGCAGAGGTGATCGTGTACACCCCCTGGCCGATCATACCTGCTTTCTGGGCAAAATACTACGGCCTTTTTTCTTTCATCAACCGTCTCAACCAGCATATGGTGCTCCGGCCCTTCCGGAAGATGCTCCGCAGAGCAGTTGCCAGGCCGGTAGTGGTCATGTCAGCGCTGAACCCTTTCATGGGACTGGGGGTGAAAAAGTTCTTCCCTGACTTGCCACATGTATATTATTGTTTCGATGAGATACGTGCCGCCCACTGGCTGAAGATATTTGGCGGGCAGGCAGAGGCACGCCTGCTGCCACAGGTCGATGGGGCTATTTTCACATCCGACTACCTGAAAAAGATAAAAGGGGAGATGGTAAGAAATGCCACCGTGATCAAAAACGGCGTTCATTTCGACGCTTTTGCCAAACACCGGAGAAAGGCCGGCCGTAACCAACCGCCCCGGGTAGGTTACCTGGGCAGCATCGACGACCGTTTCGACATTGATCTGATGGAGGATGTTATCAGGCGTATGCCGGAGCTTGAATTTCATTTCGTTGGCCGTGTTGTCTGGCAAGAGGTTCCCAACAGGCTCAGAAAATACCAGCATGTACAATTCTTTCCTCCGGTTGCCGCCGAAGAGGTGCCCCCCATTATGGGAGGTATGGATATAGGCGTCATCCCCTACATCAAAAATGACTTCACGCAGGCTGTTTACCCGCTGAAGGTCAACGAGTATTTGTCTGTCGGGCTGCCGGTGATCATGACCTCCTTTGCCGATCTGCCGGATTTCACTGGCGTGGTTGACCTGGCCGATGACCCGGAGGCCTTTATTCAATGCATCAAAAGCATCCTGGCTGGCGACGATGAGAAAAAAATAGAGGAACGTCTGGCGTTTGCTGCTGCCAACTCATGGAAAAGCAGGGCTGAGGACCTTGAGAAATACCTGTTTAGCTTTACCTGACAACAACTGCCTGCTCGCTGTTGTCGTCATCTGAACCAATGACACCCTTTGGAACAAAATGAGAAATCATATCGCCTGATTGACCAGCGGCTGCTCTGGCTGGTGTTGATGCTGGCATTGGCTGTTGGATGCGGAATCATGGCCGGGAAATTGGGCTTTTTGGGCATTCTGCTTCTCTTGGCCTTCGTTCCTGCCGTAACCTACATTTATTTCTGGATCAGGCACCCGCTGGTGGGCTTGTTTACGGCCCTGCACTTTTCTTTTGTGGTTTTGGGCATCATCAGGTATATTGGCGGTCCTTTCGGCCTGGCCATTGACGGCTTCCTGCTGCTGAGTGTATTGCTGGTGCTGGCAAAAGCACATAAAGATGACTACCAAAGGTTGCGTTCATTGCCTTTCTATGTGTTTGGCACCTGGTTTGTCTACACCATCCTCCAGGTCATGAACCCACAGGCACCAGGCATACAGGGCTGGTTGTACGCCATTCGCGGCACCTCTTTCAACTTTTTCTTCATCATCATCCTCACCCTGATGCTTATCCGCGAAAGGAAGTACCTCCACCTGTTTATCTATACCTGGATGGGATGGTCTCTGCTGGCATTTCTCTGGGCGATGAAGCAGAAGTTCATCGGGCTGGATGGCGCTGAGCAGGCGTGGCTGAACGCCGGCAACGCCAGCACACATATCCTGCATGGGAAGCTCCGCGTATTTTCTTTCTATTCCGATGCCGGACAGTTTGGCGCCGCCATGGCACAGGCCGGGCTGGTCGCCCTGATCATGGCCCTGGGACAGGGTTCGTGGCTAAGGAAGGGTGTCTTTGCCCTGCTGGGGGTTTTGTTCTTATATGGGATGGCTGTTTCCGGAACCCGTGGTGCCCTGTTCGTTTTGGTGGCCGGAGGCTTTGTCTATTTGCTGGTTAGCCGCAATTTCGCCATCCTCACCCTGGGAATATTGGCAGGCGCCATGGCTTTCATTCTGCTGAAATACACCTACATCGGACAAGGCAACTATGAAGTGCAACGCCTGCGAAGTGCCCTGAACACCGACGACGCCTCCTTCAACGTCAGAAGGGCCAACCAGCAGAAACTGGCGCGCTACCTGGCCGATAAACCTTTCGGAGGCGGTATCGGCACATCAGGATACTTCGGCCTGCGGTTCAGCCCAAACACCTTGCTGGCTCAAACAGCTACCGACAGCTGGTTCGTCAGAATATGGGCAGAGACAGGTGTCGTCGGATTGTTTATCCACCTGGGTGGCCTGCTCCTGTTGGTCGCAGTCGGCTTTTTCAAAGTGTTCACCCTGCACGACCCCAGACTCAGAAACACCATGGGGGCCCTCCTGGCTGGCTTCGCCGGCATCGTGGCAGCCAGCTACGGTAACTCCCTGCTCGGGCAGTTCCCAACAAATATTGTCAGCATGATGAGTGTCGCCATGCTCTGGCTGTGCGCTTCATGGGATCAACCACCAGTGACCAGGCCGCATCCATCGCGCTTCCTGGTTATTGAGCCGGCAAGTATCCCGGATCTGACGCCCGGCGATACCATTTCCCTGCTGGCAGGTAACTATCTGCAGATCCTGATCCGCCATGTGCATGGAAGCAGCGACTCAGCCATCGTCATCCGCAACCATGGAGGACAGGCCATCATCAGCAACACCTCCAACTATGGCCTGGCCTTTCACACCTGTACCCATGTCAAGCTCATGGGCAACGGCTG
>Ga0114946_10000324_pt1 | contig 30929 bp, 27 predicted proteins | sample WalLakDeSediment_FD_88676 | JGI IMG/M metagenome (GOLD analysis project Ga0114946, IMG submission 88676) | Lake sediment microbial communities from Walker lake, Nevada to study Microbial Dark Matter (Phase II) - Walker Lake 11/02/13 Deep Sediment | ecosystem: Environmental > Aquatic >... | reverse complement strand
CATAACGGCCGCCATGGGCAGCAGTGTCATGCCCACAGCCACCGCACACATCTGCCAGGTTCCTTTCTTCTCTTCGGGAAGATCCAACGCCCTGGCCAATCCCAGGATCAGACAGAATTTGGCCACTTCAGAGGGTTGAATGAAAAGTGGACCCAGACGCAGCCAACGAGATGCCCCCCCCGCTTCATGTATAGTGGGGAGCAAAGGCAGCAGCAGCAGCAGGAAAAAGGATCCAGCATAGGCTATGTATGAGTACCGTTCCCATTCTGAGTAAGGGATGGCCAAGGAAACAAGAAATGCAAGTGAAGTGATGATGATCCATACGCATTGCTTATGAAAATCACCATGAAGATCCCTCGCGGTTTGCGTACGTGTAGCACTGTAAAGGACCAGAATTCCCACGAGAAGAAGCATCAAGGTATAGAGCATAAGCTTCTTGTCGATTCCAGAGAGCAGGGTGCGATTGATTTGAAGGAAAATCAAAGGCTGTTCTCCTTTTCCAATGGATTGATGGTATTGTTGAAATAACTCTCCAGAATCCGTTTTGCTACTGGAGCGGCATTTTCCCCACCTTTTCCACCGTGTTCCAGGAATACGACTAAAACGATCTCTGGTTCCTCTGCCGGAGCCATTCCGATAAACCATGCATGATCCATCAGTTCCTTGGGCTTTTCTTCATCTTCCAGGCCTGAAATCACTTGGACGGTCCCTGTCTTTCCGGCTACTTCAGGAAAGGGAAGCCTGCATTGACGTCCTGTCCCCCTGGGGTGATTGACCACTTCCCAGAGGCCCAAACGAAGCGCGGCCATATTCGATGAGGGTAGATCAAGCTTGTTTGCTATCTTGGGTTCGAAGGTTTGGTAAAGGTCGCTACCGCTTGGTATGGCATATTTTACGAGGGAAGGCTCGTATCGGATTCCGTCCTTTACAATGGCGGCGTATAAAAACGCCATTTGAATGGGCGTTACGGTGAGATATCCTTGTCCAATGGATAGATTGACCGTGTCTCCTTGGTACCAGGATCCGCTACCTTGACGTGCCCAAAGATGGGATGGCAAGGTGCCGCTTTTCTCTGATGGCAACTTGATACCTGTTTTTTGACCCAATCCCAGCATTTGGGAGTACTTGTCAATCTCTCTGGCGCCTAATCTCAGTCCAAGTTGATAGAAATAACAATTGCAGGAGTAACGTAGAGCCTGGCTAAGAGGAATAGATCCGTGGCTCCGTTTCCTCCAACAATGAAATTTTCTCTGTCCAAGTTGGACAAATCCTTTGCAGGTGATTTCTGTGTGCATGTTGATTTTATTCTCTGCCAGACCCGCTATGGCCACGACAGGCTTAAAAGTGGAACCCGGAGAATAGGCGCTGTTGATCGCTCTGTTCAGTAAAGGGTATCTCTTGTCATTGAATACATCTCGTATATAGGCGGAATCCACTGGGGGGACCAACTTGTTGGGATCATAGGTGGGGTGACTGACCAAACAAAGGATTTCTCCCGAATGGGGGGATACACCCACAATCGCGCCAGCTTCCTCCCCAAGGGCTTCATGGGCAACGTTTTGAAGACGAATATCGATGGAAAGTACAAGATCTTCTCCTGGGACAGGAAGCAGACCTTGAGGCTGAGATGCCTGGCGTATGCGGCGCCTACGAGAGTCTGTCTCGTAGAAAAGCATGCCATCTGCTCCTCTAAGTCTGGCCTCATAGGTTCTTTCCAAACCATCTTTCCCCACAAGATCGTTCATTCTATATATGCCTTTAGGTAGCCTGGCCAGATCGTCTTCCGAGACCTGGCCTACATAGCCAAGAAGATGAGCTGTTGCTTCTTCGTGAATATAATGACGTCTATGCGTTGCTGAAATCTGGACTCCAGGAAAAAGCTCTGACGTTTCTTCAAGCTGAACTACCATGGGCCAAGGGACATTCTCATAAAGAACAATATCCCTGGTCTTGATGCCTTTGTCCAGGCGTGCCTGTAGAATCTCTCTTTTGCACCCCAGGCACATGGCGAGGCGAGAAAGAGTCGTTTCCGTGATTTGATCGGGTATGGCAGTCAGGACGAAACAGGGGTGGTTTGTAGCTATCAGCTCACCGTTACGATCCAGCATTCTTCCTCTCGGAGCGATGATGGGCACTGGTTCTATTCTGTTGTGTCTCGAGAGAAGCTGGTACTCTTCTCCAGCCATGATTTGAAGGTTCCATAGCCGCAGGATGACCAGAATGAAACCCAGCGATATCAGCCAATATAGCTTTTCTGTCCTCTTGAGGAATGATTCGTCATGCTGTTCCGCCTGATGATGCAGCCTGGCCATGTCTTCAGTCCATTTCCATTCTTATACGATATACGACCCTATCTTCGTATCCCCAAAGTCGTTTGACCGTGTGGTAGAGCAGGGGAAGGATCAGGCCGTTGGCTGTGGCTTCCTTGCCGGCTCCTGCATAGATGGAACCTATGGCAAGGGGAGGACGTCCAATTAGCACAAGGATCGTTTCCACCAGGATGGAACAGGTGAACGTGATGATGGTACCCATCAGCAGTTGGGCAAACCATTTCTCATGAAGAACAATTTGTAATGATTCCCATGTGTAGGCAGATGCCAAGGCAAATACCAAGGTGTGGGTGCCTGTGGGACAACTGGAAATGAGGTCCACCATCAGTCCAATCAAAGCTGCTCCAAAAATGGCGTGGTCTCTGTCCATGAGAGTACACCCTACGAGAACCACGCACAGGGGTATATTCGCGCTGAACCAGGCAGCTGCCCAAGAGGGACGCGTGCCCAGAAGCAAGCTTACCATCAGGAAACCAAAATAGATGAAGATGCGCTGCAACGATGTCTCTCGATCAAGGAGAGAAAAGGCTTATTCGGGCGAGGAGGCTTCCATTGGGATGGCTTCATCAACCAGTTCCAGGGGCAAAGGCCTGGGATTGAGAACGATGAGTACCCTGTTCAAATGGGAAAAATCAACGTTCGGAATCACTTCTGCTTTCAGGAAGAGATTGTGATCGTCATCGACCAGCCTCGTGATTCGGCCTACCGGGATTCCCGCGGGATAGGTTCCACTCAAACCAGAGGTTACCAATGTTGCACCCGATCTAATTCTGGGATCCTTGGCCAAATACTTCAACTCGCAGCCGTTTTCAAGCCTACCCTCCAGTATGGCTTCGGCTCTTGTTTCCTGTATCAACACCCCTACTCGAATGCCAGGATCCATAAGAATCCTCACTCGAGAAGCAAAGGGTGAGACTTCTGTAATCGTTCCTGCCAGTCCATCGGCCGTTATGACAGGCATGTACGGATGGATTCCGTGTCTCGTTCCTTTGTCCACTATAATGGATCTGAACCATTGCGATGGATCTCTGGCGATGACCTGGGCCGGCAAGGTTTGAAAGGGGCTTCTTTCCTCGTATTGAAGAAGGGCGCGAAGCGTCTTGTTTTCATAGGATGCTTCCCTCATATGTTGGGCTTCCAGAGAAAGATGTTCCACCAATCTTTGCAAGCGAGCGTTTTCTTCTCTTAGATCACGAATTCCTCTTGCCCAGACAAACAACCCGCTGATACGAAGGGAAAGTCTGCTACATCCCCATTGCAGGGGAGACAAGGCGACCAACCCCACAGTCTTTGAAGCTCTATTGACTCCGGGCGCGTTTGCGCATAGAAGGAAAAGAAGCAGGCAACATAGAAGAGTGGAACCCGGTAGAAGCTTTTGCTTGCGAAAGAGAGAACGGAATCTAGTCTCCAGCTTGATCATTCAGTGATATTTCCTCGAGCATCTTCTTTTCTTCCAAAGCTTTACCTGTACCCATGACCACAGCGGTCAGAGGATCATCTGCCACAATCACCGGAAGACCTGTCTCAATGGAGATCAATTTATCGATGCCCCGAAGCAGGCTGCCACCGCCCGCGAGAACGATCCCTCGATCCACCAAATCCGCCGCCAACTCGGGCGGGGTTCGTTCCAGGGTAATTTTTACCGCGTCCAGGATGGAAGACACGGGCTCGCCAAGGGCTTCCCTGATTTCCTCGGAGCTGATGGTCAAGGTTTTGGGTAGTCCAGAGACCAAATCCCTGCCACGTACTTCAATCGTTTTCTCTTCTTTCATAGGATAGGCGGAACCTATGGCGATCTTGATTTCTTCTGCAGTTCGTTCACCTATCATGAGATTGTAGGTTCGCTTGAGATATTGCATTACAGCCTGATCCATCTCATTCCCTGCCACCCGACAGGAACGGCAATAGACGATTCCAGCCAGGGATATGACAGCTACTTCCGTTGTTCCGCCTCCTATATCTACCACCATATTTCCACCCGGGTCAGTAATGGGAAGTCCCACACCGATGGCGGCGGCCATGGGTTCCTCGATGAGAAAGACGGATGCCGCACCCGCCTTCTTTGCGGAATCTTTCACGGCGCGCTTTTCCACTTGAGTGATTCCCGAAGGTACGGAGATGATCACGAAGGGGCGAGCCAGATTGGCTCGGTTGTTTACCTTGCTGATAAAATGGCGAAGCATGATTTCGGTCGTTTCGAAATCCGCGATAACGCCGTCCTGCATGGGTCGCACAGCCACAATGCTGCCCGGGGTTCGTCCCAACATCTTCTTGGCTTCGACTCCCACCTGCATGACCTTGTTGGTACCCTTTCGAATGGCCACGACAGAAGGTTCGCTGAGTACAATGCCTCTGCCTCGCACATAGACCAGTGTGTTGGCTGTGCCAAGATCGATTCCCATATCATTTGTGAAAAACCCACGAATGCGAGAGAAGACGCCCATCTTCTGTTCCTCTCCTCCATATCCCCTTCATTCCATCATTCCATAGATTGTTCAGTTCCCAGGAGTTCGATCCATTTTCATCTCATACGGAGACACTGAAAGTGTTTATACTAATGGAGGGTGTTCTCAGACGTCAACAGGCCTGATACGATCCCACAGAGTGGCGTTCTCCTTCTCGCCATTCCGTGCGGGAATTCAGGCTCGAATCGGCTTTACAGGGAGATTACTTCAATAGACCCAAGTCCTTGAGACTCACATAGTGTCCCGCTCCCAGGATCACATGATCTACGAGAGGGACTCCCAGGATCTGCCCGGCTTGAAAAAGGCGGTGGGTCACTTCCACGTCTTCCCTGGATGGATGAGGATCGCCGGCAGGATGATTGTGGCACACAACCAAAGCTGCAGCGGATCTGAGAACAGCTCCCCTGAAGATCTCCCTGGGATGAACAATGCTGGCATTGAGGGATCCAATGGATATGATTTCCCGATCAATTAGCCTGTTTCTGCTGTTAAGGAAAAGGCCAAAAAAGATTTCTCTGCGCGCTGACCGGACCTCATCCAGGAGCAAACGAGCGACCGCTTCAGGACCTGTAATGGATGGATTTTCCTGTGGAGGCAGCATCCATGCACGTCGTCCAAGTTCCAAGGACGCAAGGATTCTTGCCGCGACTGCCGTGCCGCAACCTTTCACTCGTATCAGGGTAGGTGCTGGAGCCTCTGAGAGTTCCCTGAGACCGTGAAAAACGGAGAGAATAGAATGGGAAACGTTCAGGGAACTCTTTCCCGGGCTGCCAGATCCAATGACGATGGCGAGAAGCTCGGAGACGCTGAGCGCCCTGGGCCCCAGGGAGAAGAGTCTTTCTCTGGGGCGATCCCAACTGGGAATGCCATGAAGGCCCATGTTTTTCCTTTCCTTGATCGAAGAGGGCTCATCCTGACTGCCATCAAGCAAAGAATGTTCCTGAAGGTACATGTTCGGCAAACCCGATCTGGGTTTGGGTAAATATTCAGTGAACCCGATCTGATTTTGGATTATAGCCGGCAGGCACTCCTCACCCTGCCAGGGTCAAAAACTCGCCCGAATTAAAGTGATGGATGCTTTCCTTGCTAAAAGCGCCTGATCACACTCTCATCCACGCTCGCGGAAAGGATCTTATATCCCAAGATTCCCTTGTTGAGAACGATATCCACGTGTCCCTCGATCTTTTCCATTCTATGGGGAGATCCCGAAGGCCAGAAACTGGTCTGAAACCTGGATTGGACCGTGACGCCCCTGGCATGGAACTCAGTGTCTGTTACGATGAGCTGTAATTGAATCCCATCATATTCCCTGAACAGATAATACAATCCTTGTTTCGCTTCGGGATATTCATAACCATGTCCAGGTACATAAAAATCCTTGGACAATAGGCTGATGCATTTCCAGTAGTTCTCCGTTTCCATGGCATGTTCCAGGGCGCGAAGTGTCCTGTTGACTTGAATCCCGGCTGGGGCAAGCATGCGCCAAAGCATCCAGCAGATTCCAATGAACATGGTTGCCAGGGCGATGAGACGAGGCAATGGAATATCACGAATCAACCGCAGAAGGTGCGCCCGAAGGCCCTTTGGGGGGGATGATCGACTGCCTCTTGATGTGAAGCCTTTCTGGGGAGCCCAACGTTGGTATTGTGGTCGATATGGCATGAAACAAAACTCCTTCCGTCTATCTTCTGTATTATAGAACGTATCGGACACTCCGATCATTTGATTTCAGACAGGTTTTCCCCTCGTAAGAACGCCTCTTATGCAGTGAATGATTATGAGATTAGCTAATCTCCTTCAGTATGCGACAAGAACATGCCTCGGTCCTTGGGTTCGAAAGGCATTTCAAATGCGTTCTCAATGGCAAGCACCTATCCCCATGGATGGGCCCGCGGTTTTTGTGGCTAACCACGCCAGTTATTTGGATCCTATCTTCTTGGCAGCCGTGCTTCCACGTCCTATTCGGTTCTTTGTTCTTTCCGATATTTACAGTTTGTGGTGGTGTCGATGGCTGCTTGCACTATACGGAACGATCCCTGTGCGAGGGGAAGCCACGCGTTTGGCGATGACCCTGGGAAGAGAATTACTCCATGAAGGGCACTGGATCGGGCTTTTCCCCGAAGGTCAACGTAGTTTCGATGGTGTTGTAGGCAAGGGAAAGCCTGGAGCGCTTTTTTTGGCCATCCAGACAGGGGTGCCCTTGATACCTGTTGGAATCCGTGGAGCCTATGAAGCATACCCACGTTGGACAAAATGGCCAAGATTGAGACCTATAAGAATCTCGTTTGGACGACCTCGGTTCTATGAAGGATTCTCAGCAAGCAGTCGGCCCTGGTTGGATCATGAAACCGAAACCCTGATGGAAGAGATACGCTGTCTAACAGAGCAGGGGGCTACCTTTTAGGCGAGAAATCAGATATACTGCTTGCATTCTTTTCGAAGCCCTTCAGGAACGGATGCCGAAAAGGATGTCGGCGATGGCTCATCTATCCTTAGACATCTAAACCCAAGTGGACAAACAGCATGAAATCTATCAGAAATATAGCGATTATCGCGCACGTGGACCATGGGAAGACCACCTTGGTGGATCAGATACTCAAGCAGGTCCGTTTCTTCCGGGCCAACGAGGAGGTTCGTGATTGTTTTCTGGACAGCAATGATCTGGAGAGGGAACGCGGAATCACCATCCTGGCCAAGAACATCAGTATCCATTACAACGGGGTGAAGATGAACATCATTGATACCCCTGGACATAGCGATTTTGGCGGACAAGTGGAAAGAGTTCTTCGATTGGCGGATGGAGCGCTTCTCCTGGTGGATTCCGCTGAAGGACCTATGCCTCAGACACGTTTTGTCTTGAACAAGGTTCTATGCATGGGGTTGAAGCCCATTGTGGTCATCAACAAGGTGGACAAACAAGATGCACGTTGTGATGAGGTGTTGAACCATTTATTCGATTTGTTTTGTGAACTCAAAGCCACGGATGAACAACTGGATTTCCAAGTCCTGTACGCCAGCGCCAAGGAAGGTTGGGTTGATACCAGTTTGCAGGGACCCCGATCCAGCATGCAGCCTCTAATGGAAGCTATCCTGGCGCACTGTCCCGCCCCTCCCAGGAAAGATGGACCCACTCAAATGCAGATCGTTACCATCGATTATGACAACTATATGGGAAGGATTGGAATCGGACGCGTCTATCGTGGGATTCTCGAGGTGGATCAACCCTTGGTACTCATCAAGAAGCATGGGGTCCATCAAGAGGTTCGGATCAAGAGATTGTTGGGTTTCGAGGGTATGGCCAGGGAAGATCGGGACCATGTTGTTTGTGGGGATCTGTGCGCGGTTGTGGGCGTCGATGGCATCGATATTGGAGACACCTTGGCCAGCCAAGAGTGTCCGGAAGCTTTGCCCGCCATGGATCTGGACGAACCCACGGTTTCCATGATATTCCGCGTGAATGATTCTCCCCTGTACGGCAAGGAAGGCAAGTATGTGACCAGCAGACATCTGAAGGAACGTCTCTTCAAGGATACCCAAAGGGATGTGGCACTCAAGATGGAAGAGTTGGACAGCGATACATTCCAGGTCAGTGGAAGGGGAGTCTTACATCTATCGATTCTTATCGAAACGATGCGCAGGGAAGGTTATGAAATGAGCGTTTCTCCTCCCCATGTCATTACCAAAAGGATCGATGGCAGGGAATGCGAACCCATGGAGAGACTTTCGGTAGATACCCCATTGGAGACCATGGGTGGGGTGATCGAATTGGTCGGGTACCGAAGGGGCGAAATCAGCCGTATGGATCAACACGGACAACGTATGCTTCTGGAATTTGTCATACCCACCAGAGGGTTGTTTGGGATTCGTGCGAAATTGCTCGCTGTTACCGCGGGCGAAGCCATTGTCTCTCACACCTATTCCCACTATCAGCCCAAGCGCGAGGATTTTTCACAACGAAGGAACGGTGCTCTGGTGAGCATGGACAAGGGGTTGTCTACAGCCTATGCCATTGATTCTCTCCAACAGCGGGGAATCTTTTTCGTGGGACCGGGAGAGATGTGTTATGAGGGAATGATCGTTGGAGAAAACAAGGTGGAGGGGGATATGTTGGTCAATATCCAGAAGACCAAGAATCTCACCAACATGAGAGCTGCTGGAGCAGATCGCGCGCTCAAACTCGCCCCACCAGTCAGACTGAGTTTGGAAGAAGCGCTGGAATACGTGGCAGAGGATGAGAGGGTAGAGATCACTCCCTTGTCCATCCGACTTCGTAAGAATCTTTTGACCGAGAACGCGCGAAGGCGGATTCGATCCGCAGCTTTGGCCGCAGCTCTTTCAGCCTGATATTTCTCGACGAACCTAGGACAAGAAGGGCCGTTCGTCATGTGTGACGAACGGCCCTTCTTCATGATCAACAGGTAGATGGAAAACTAGAGCCTTTCAAACAGGCCAGCAGCGCCCATGCCACCCCCAATACACATGCTGACAATGCCTCTCTTGGCATTACGACGTTTCATTTCATGCAGAAGCTGGCAGGTCAGCTTGGCTCCGGTCGCGCCCAAGGGATGTCCCAAGGCAATGGCTCCACCATTCACGTTGAGTTTCTCTTCCGGAAGTCCCAGTTCCTTGATGATGGCAACGGATTGGGATGCAAAAGCCTCGTTGAGTTCGATCAAATCGATGTCAGCGACGGTCAAGCCCGTCTTTTCCAACAGCTTTCGGATAGCATAGATGGGGGTGATGCCCATGACTTCGGGACGCGTTCCAGCTACGGTGAAATATCTCAACGCACCTAGAATTTCACATCCCCGTTTCTCCGCCTCTTCTCTGCTCATGACCACGACGGCGGCCGCGCCATCGTTGGTGGGTGAAGAATTGCCCGCTGTGACCGTGCCATTGAGCTTGAACGCAGGCTTGATTTTGGCCATGACATCCATATTGCTTCCACCCCGTGGACACTCGTCCTTGTCGAACACCACGTCCTCCAGGAGCATCTTTCCAGCCTTTTCTTGCCAGACCTTGGTATGGACAGGGACGATTTCATCGTTGAAAACGCCTTTTGCCTGGGCTGCCAGAGCTTTTTCATGGCTTTTCAAGGCGTAGGCATCCATCTCTTCCCTGGAAACCTTCCATTCCTCCACGACTTGCTCGGCGGTCAAACCCATGGAGATATAGGTTTCAGGCCATTCTTCCATGAGCTTTGGATTGGGCATGGGACGGTGTCCGCCCATGGGAATGCAGGTCATGCTTTCCACGCCACCCGCCACCACAATATCGGCCCATCCCACCATGATCTTTTCCGCGGCAATGGCTATGGATTGAAGGCCTGAGGCACAGTACCTGTTTACCGTGAAGGCCGGGACCTCCACAGGAAGTCCTGCCGCGTGGCAAGCCAATCTAGCCACGTTCATGCCCTGTTCTCCTTCAGGCATGGCGCAGCCCATGATGACATCTTCCACCTCTTCAGGCTTTAGATTGGGGGTTCTGGCAATGACCTCCTTGATGACCAATGCGGCCAGATCATCAGGGCGCGTATCTTTCAAGGTTCCTCTCTTGGCCCGACCTACGGGCGTCCTCACAGCGGTAACGACGACAGCTTCTCTCATCGTTCCAACCTCCTTTAATTCCTGAGGGGCTTGCCCGTGGTGAGCATGTGCTCCATACGTGCTTGAGATTTTTCCTCACCGCACAAGCTCAGGAAGGCTTCCTTTTCCAAATCCAGAATATGCTGCTCCGACACGAGTTGACCTGGAGCGATATCTCCACCAGTGAAGATTCGTGCCAGATGCAGCGTTACCTTTTCATCGTGATCCGTGATAAACCCGCCATTCTTCATGCCCCAAAGCATCGTTTTGACCGCTGGCATTAGCGTGTTGCCTGGAAGCTTGAAGTCTTCTTTGGGCTTGGGCTGGACGTATCCGGCCAGATCCATAGCCAGGATTTCATTCTTCGCGCGTTGAAGGAGGCTCTCCCGATTCAACACAATGGTATCCGAGGGGAGCAAGTAGCCATGCATACGCGCCTCGACAGCGCTAAAGGAGACCTTTCCCATGCCAACGGTCTGGATCGCCTTTTGCAAGAAGGGAAGGTAATCCGTGTCCACACCTTCAGGAAGGCCGCAAAGCAGGTGACGAATATATTCCTTACAGCCTGTCCCCGCGGGAATGAGCCCTACACCTACCTCGACCAATCCCATGTATAACTCGGCCGAGGCCACGATCTTGTCCGCCGCCATGGCGATCTCGCATCCTCCGCCGAGAGCCATATTGAAGGGGGCTGCGATGACGGGACGAGGCGAATAGCGCATGCGCATGTTTGCCTGCTGGAACCCGTCCACCAACCTTTCGATGTTGTCCCAGTTGTTGTTGCGAGCCTCCATGAGGATCATGAGCAGGTTGGCGCCTACAGAGAAATTATCTCCCTCGTTGTATAGCACCAGACCTTTGAAGTTATCCTGCAACTCTTGTAGGGCCTTGTCTGCCATTTCAATCAGAATCCCGTCAATGGCGTTCATTTTGGTATGAAATTCCATGCAGAGCACATCATCCCCAATGTCGATCAGGCTGGCGCCCATATTTTGTCCCACGATCTTCTCCGGGCGCTTCATGTCGGAGAAGACAGCGATTCCTGGCCGTTCCTGGATAGGGACGTACTTGGCATTGACCAGATCCCAGTACATTCGCTTGCCGTTCTCCATCTTATAGAAGGTCTCTCCACCCTTACCGAGGAAGGTCTCGATGTTCTTGGGAATCTTCATCCCTTCCTTCTTCATCCGTTCCACAGATTCCTTGACACCAATGGAATCCCAGGTCTCGAAGGGACCTTTCTTCCAGGCGAAACCCCAGGCCATGGCGCGATCCACGTTGACGATGTCGTCCGCAATCTCAGGGATCTTGGCCGCTGAATAGAGAAGGGTTTCCGCGGTAGCCTTCCAGGCAAAGGTGCCGGCGCGATCTTCGGCGTTAACGATCATCTTGACTCGTTCACCCAAATCCTCGATGGATTTGGCGGCAGCCAGGCAGGGAAGATCCGGCTTCTGCTGTTCCTCATATTCAAGGGTTTTGGGATTGACAGAGAGGATGGAACTCTTGCCCTGTTCGGTCTTTATCTTCTTATAGAAGCCAGCCTTGGATTTCTCTCCCAGAAGCCCCTGATCCACCATCTTCTGGACGAATTCTGGTAGGACAAAGGCCGATTTTTCCTGAGGATCGTCCACGGTTTCGTGAATATTTCTGGCAACGTGAACCAAGGTGTCCAGTCCCACCAGGTCCGCCGTGCGGAAAATGGCGCTCCTGGGACGTCCCATGGCTGGACCGAAGATCTTATCGACTTCCTCCACGCGGTACCCTTTTTCGTACATGAGCTGAAGGCATCGCATCATGCCATAAACACCGACGCGGTTGGCGATGAAATTGGGGGTGTCTTTGGCGTAGACGATCCCCTTGCCCAGGATTTTCTCCCCAAAACGAACCATGGTCTCTATAACCTCGGGATCGGTGTCCACACCCGGTACGATTTCTAGAAGGGCCATGTATCGAACCGGGTTAAAGAAATGGGTGATGAGGAAATTCTTTCTGAACGTCTCGGAACGTCCTCTTGCCATATCCTTCAAAGGGATCCCTGACGTATTGGAGGTAACGATGGTTTGAGTGCCCATTTTGCTCTCGATCTTTTGGAAGACGGACTGTTTGATGTCCAATCGTTCCACCACGACCTCCACGACCCAATCGACATCCCGAACTACGTCCAGATCGTCTTCAATATTCCCAGGAGTAATCAAGGATGCCAATTCCTTGCTGAAAAAGGCCGCTGGTTTGGCGGCCAAGGCACTTTCAATTCCCTTGAGCGCGAACTTGTTACGAAAGGCCTTGGAGTCCTCCGAAAGCCTGCTGGCTTTGTCCTCCTCCGTGTACTTTGGGGGCACGATGTCGAGCAGATAGGAAGGAATGCCGGCATTCGCTAGATGCGCGGCGATCCCACTGCCCATGACGCCCGCCCCTATGACGGCAGCGCTTTTCACTTCCCTTGCCATGGACGAACCTCCCATTCTTCTGAGCGCAAATGCGCGTTCTTGAAGGCGCCGAGGCTAAGGACATACTTCCATGTCCAGCCAAAGCGTTTAAGTATAGCGATGCTGACCTCTTCATGCAAGTCCCCAAACAACAGCCCCCCAAACAACAGCCAACAACTGAATGAAAATGCCGACATGAGACTATGGAAGGTGAAAATGATGATTGGTATATCAGCATGTTCCAGTGTAAATATTCAGTGAACCCAATCTGATCTTAGATTATAGAGGTCTGGCGAAGAGTGCGTAAATCGTCTGGCCGGGTTCAGGGGCGGGCCGACCTGGTCCGGCCAGGCTCGCACCATCAAGATTTCAGCGAGCCGAGCATGAGCCAAGACGATTCATGCACTCCTCGCCCTGCTGAGTTCAAGCCCTCGATTAGATCGGCTTCACTGAATATTTACCACTCACTGCTTGCCATTCTGCTATGATCTAAGGGGCCGCGAAACAATAAGTTCGCATGCTGAGGAGTGAGATTGGCGTTGGATTTGGCCGCAACGGCTGAGCGGATCCACATACGCATCTAAGATGCGTTGAGAAATTCGCGATGGAGGCGCGGTAGAAGAGTATGTCAACATTGCCCTCCAGAATATGAACTCGTTTTTGTGTGGCCCCTAAGTCCATATCGGGGCAATGAATCGTACCAGTCTTCTCGGATTATGGTTCCGAAACGTGGTCCCGTTGAAGGATAGAATTTCAGTGGAGCTGATAAGTTTTTTCGGAGATGAGATGTCGAGATAGTCATGAATGTGGAGGTTGTTAGAATGGCCAAAAGGAGATCCAAAGTGATAGAACGCATCGGTGTTCTAACCGGAGGAGGAGATTGTCCGGGATTGAACGCTGTGATTCGGGCTGTGGGCAAGACGGCGATCCATGACTACGGCCTTGAGGTGATCGGTATACTCGATGGATTCGATGGCTTTGTCAACGGGAGAATGATTCCTTTGCAATACAAGGACGTGTCAGGGATTCTTACCCTTGGAGGTACCATCTTGGGGTCATCGAACAGGGCCAACCCATTCAAGTATGCGCAAGAGGATTCCAAGAAGAGAATCACATTCAGCGATCGTTCCGAAGAGGGAATGGAACGCTGCAGAGAACGAGGCATTGATGCCTTGGTCTGTATTGGCGGCGATGGCACATTATCCATCGCTCATGAACTCATGAAGAAGGGAATGGCTGTGGTAGGGGTTCCCAAGACCATTGATAACGATCTATGCGGAACAGATTTCACCTTTGGCTTTGATACCGCTGTCTCGGTGGCTACAGAAGCGATCGACAGGATTCATACTACAGCCATGTCCCATCATAGAATCATGGTGGTAGAGGTCATGGGAAGATATGCGGGATGGTTGGCCCTTTACTCCGGGGTGGCGGGGGGAGGCGATGTCATCTTGATCCCCGAGATACCCTACGATTTGGATGTAATCTGCGATTACGTGAAAAGACGCGGTGAACGAGGAAAGAAATTCAGTATCATTGTTGTGGCAGAGGGGGCCAAGCCCACGGGTGGAGATGTTGTCGTGAAACGAAAGGTCAAGGGTAGCCACGATCCTATTCGCTTGGGAGGAGTCGGGCACGTCGTGGCCAGACAAGTGGAGGAAAAGACTGGACAAGAGGCCCGAGTGACCGTGTTGGGCCATATCCAGAGGGGTGGGTCTCCCACAGCTCGAGATCGCATTCTGGCTACGCAGTTTGGACATCACGCAGTGCAGATGTTGATATCCGGGAAAATGGGATATATGTCTGCACTGAAGGGCTACTCTATACGATCCGTGCCTCTGGCTGAGGCTGTGAGTCAGCAAAGAAATGTACCGCCCAATTGTCCACTGATTGGCACGGCCAGATCCGTTGGGACTTGCTTTGGAGACGAGTAAATGCGTTTTTTGATTTGCGGCGCAGGAGCCTTGGGCTCCGGAATCGGAGGCATGCTTCGGGCTCGAGGCCATGAAGTGGATTTCTTGGGGTTTGGAGAGCATATCATTCAAGTGGCCAGGCGAGGTCTGGACATGGAAGGCCTTTGGGGAAAGAGGCATGTGGATGGGATATTCGCCACGGATCAGGCTCGATCTCTCACCCAGCCTGAATGGATCATTTTATCCACGAAGTCTTGCGACACCTCATCGGCTTTGGATGGAATCGCACATCTTCTCCCTGAATGCAAGGCGGTTTTTTGTCCACAAAATGGAATAGGGAACGAGGAACAGATTGCCCTGAGAGTCGGATGGGATAGAACCCTGGGTGGAATGGTGATCATAGGATTCGAGTTGATGCGGCCAGGTTGTGTGAGGGTTACGGTCCAGGCGGATTCAGTCAAGGTGGGAAGATTAAAAGGGCCGGTGGATTCCTTGGTGGAACAATTCGTGCGATTCCTCGCAGAGGCAGACATTCCCGTGGAAGCGGTCGAAGCGGTGGAGCGTTTCAAGTGGGGCAAACTCTTATACAACGCCGCACTCAACCCTTTGGGGGCCATCTTGGGAGTTCGCTATGGCTTCCTTCTGGCTCCTCCCACCTGGTCTATTATCCAGGATGTCGTGAGGGAAGCATACGAGGTAATGGATGCCATGGGAATCCGGCCGCCTTGGCCCGATGCCAAGGCCTATCTCAAGCACCTCAGAGAGGTTCAGATTCCTGCCACAGCGCAGCATAGGGCATCCATGCTGCAGGACATAGAGGCTGGACGCAAGACTGAAATTGGTGCCTTGAATGGGATCGTGGTCTCACGGGGTGAGGCGTGGGACATCCATACACCGGTCAACAAAGCCATCGTCTGTCTGATTCACGCTATGGAGGCGAGGTTGGCTCCGTCCAATCTTTCAGCACTCTGACCGGTGGCGTGCTGCATGATCTGTTCCTGCGTGGTGTCAAGGGTTGCAAGGTCGGCTTGGATCCTTTTCTCGTGCATGACCAGAATCCTGTGGCTCATGCCCATCACCTCGGAAAGTTCCGAGGAAATCATAATCACGCCGATGCCGCGATCTACCAGATCGTTCATTAGATGGTAAATCTCCGTCTTGGCTCCGACATCGATACCTCTTGTGGGTTCATCGAAGATGACCACCTTGGAGCGTGTTAGAAGCCACTTGGCCAGTACCACCTTCTGTTGGTTTCCGCCCGACAGACTTCTCGCTTCCTGTTCCATAGTGGGGGTCTTGATCTTCAGATCTTGAATGGATATACCAGACAACCTGCGTTCTTCCCTCTTATGCACAAAACCTAGCCTTGTCAGGCGACTCAGGATGGGTAGTGTAATATTCTCCCGAATCGACATGCCTAGAATCAATCCTTCTTTCTTTCTGTCTTCCGTAAGCAAGCATATTCCTTTGGCGATGGCTTGGGCTGGATTTCGAATGCGGATCCGTTTTCCTTCCAGGAAAAGCTGTCCAGATTCGGCCTGGTCCGCCCCAAAGATGGCTCGCGCCAATTCGGTCCGTCCCGCGCCGACCAGCCCGGTAATGGCGAGGATTTCACCTCTTCTCAAATCAAAGGAAATGCCAGTTTTGAAACACTTGGGTCGAAGATCGCGAACGGAAAGAATGACTTCGCCCGTCTCAAACTCCCTGATGCGAAATTCCTCGGTGAGTTCTCGTCCTACCATCATCCTGATCAGAGAAGGTTTGTCAATCGAGGAAGTTGGAATCGTGTCGATATGCTGTCCATCACGAAGTACCGTAATCCTGTCAGTGATCTCAAATACTTCATCCAACCTGTGTGATATATAGATCAGACTAACATTGGAGGATTGAAGCTTTTTCATGACGCGGAAGAGGTTCTCCAATTCGTGGAGCGTCAATGTGGCTGATGGTTCATCCATGGCGATGATCCTGGCGTGAAGACTCAAGGCCTTGGCGATCTCCACCATCTGTTGCTCCGCCACACTCAATTCGTTCACTTTTCTTCTCACATCCAGCTTGACGCCCAGCTGCGAAAGCAAACTCTGAGACAGCTCCATTTCTTTCCTGGTCCTAAGGAAACCCCAACGAGTCATCTCCCTTCCCAAATAGATATTCTCGAAAATGGAAAGATATGGGATCAGATTGAACTCCTGGTATATGATGGCGATTCCTTCCTTGAGCGCGTCCTGGGGACCCAGTATCATCGCCTGATTGCCATGGATCCACAAGGACCCGAAATCCATCCGCATGGCTCCGGCCAAAATCTTCATGAGTGTGGATTTCCCCGCCCCATTTTCCCCGACAAGTCCGTGAATTTCCCCGCGCCGGACCCTCAGAGAAACACGGTTCAACGCGCGAACCCCGGGATAGTCCTTCACGATATCGCGCATCTCAAGGACTACGTCTCGCTCCGGGACTTCTGCAGACAAGCTTCTACTCATATCGTAAAGCTTCCACCGGACTGAGCTTGGCCGCTTTCCACGCAGGTGCAAGACCAGCGCCAATTCCCACGACTACGGAAACGACAAAGCCAAGGCTCGTGACGCTGGGGGAGAAACCATAGGGCAACCCCACCAGAGAACTGACGACTTTGGCCAGGCCGATTCCCAGTACAATTCCCATTCCCCCTCCAAGAAGACTCAACACCGTTGATTCGACGAGGAAGTGGGCGAATACATCCAGATTGGATGCCCCCATTGCTTTTCTCAACCCGATCTCTCTGATCCTCTCATTGACTTGAACCAGCATGAGATTGGCTACCCCGATCGCAGCCATCAAGAGGCAAAGAACGATCATGGCATAGAGACCAAATTTCCAGCGACGGACCATACTATAAATCCATTCCAATTCCTCAGAGCGGCTTCGAACATCAAACTCTTTAGGGGAATGTCCCAGGTCCTGTAATGTCATAAGTATTTCATCGATCGCATCGGCTACTTGGGCAAGAGTCTCTGTGCGGAAATCCATGCGGACAGGGGACGCCGTCGCCCTGTGTCTCATCCCAGCCGTGGTAAAGGGGATCAAGACCATGGCGTTCTTGCGCATAGACTTCCATCGTCCCATGTGTCTCCCGCTGATCATATCCCTCTTTTCGTCCTTGTGTTCCATGATACCCACCACCACATATCTGTTGCCTTCCAGCTCTATTTCTTGCCCCAGCCCGCTGAGTCCTTGAAACAAGGACTCTTCCGCCGCGGGTCCCAAGACACAGACTCGACTTCGTCTACGAAGATCCACATCGCTAATGAAACGTCCCCGCTCCAGGGAGAAGGATGCGATTTGGTGAAAACTTGGAGCCACACCTAGCACGTGGAATCCTTCCCTGGCTTTCAATGTGATTTCAGGAGATATGATGAAGCTGGGTGTTGAATTGGACGCAATGGAAGACACGTCTTCCAGGGTCAGGCCCTTTCCTGAGGTGGTTTCCAAGGCGATATATGTCATTCCACCTTCTTCCTCGATATAGCGGGTATTCTCCCGTTCCAGGCCAACGATTACGGTAAACTCACCAACGAGAATCATGACACCCCATGCCGCACCCAACATGGTAACCAGCGACCTTCTTTTTGCCGTCAAGATGGATGTCATACATCCTGGCGCCGCTGTAGAGAGATAACGCAACATAATCTACAACCGTTGTACTTTAAGACGTTTGAAAAGAACCGGATCCTGAAGTGACACCTTTTCTCCGAGAACAACTCCGGACAACACTTCAATGTGTTCCGAATTCATACGTCCCAGGGACACTTCTCGTTCCTGGTAGATCCCTTTGTGGTAAACAAATACGACATCTCTTCCCATTCTTCTAAAGACTGCATGGATGGGGACGCAAAGGCAAGTACATGGATCGAAGAGGGAAACGTTTACAAGGAAACGATCTCCAGTCTGTAAGGATACGGCTGGGTCCTGCAATAGCACGGGAATACGGGAAAAATCTGAAGGATCCTCAGGTATATCGAAGGGTCCGATTTGTCCCGCATGGATTCTGTCCAGATCCCCTAGCAGTTGAATTTTGGCTGGCATACCTGGTTTAAGATTCGACATCTCCGCGTCCCGAATTTGAATGAAAAGCGGGCGTTCCGAGGAATCGGGTATCAATGTCATCACGGGCGAGGAGATCAGCGTGCCATGCCTCCCGTGTATCCAAGCGCCTACGGAGACATGAATGGAAAGTACTTCAGCGTTGAAAGGGGCATAAACGGTAGCGCGCGAGATTTGATAGGACAAGAAGTCCTGTATCCCCTTCTCGCTAGAAACCAGGTTTCCTTCAGAAAGATGTTTTTGTAACGAACTGACATCCAGATCAAAAAGCAGGTCTCCTTGGGCCACATGTTGTCCTTGGGTAACATGTATGGCCTTGATTTTGCCGGTAGCCATGGAGTAGATTGGGATAGCCTTTTGTGGGACGATGGTGGCGACTTCTGTGGTCGATGGATCCAATTCGACATGGGAGACTTCTCCCAAGACGGGTGTCGGAGGACGACCCCACTCCATGGCTCGCTGAAAGAATGCGGCCGAGATCAAATATACGAAAAGATAGAAAGGGTATAGCTTAATCACGAGGTCCCATGGTAGCCTTGTAGATGTGGACTGTCAACGAGCTATTCATCATCGCGGTATGGTTGGGGCACTCCTGCTTGTGTTGTTGGCTGTAGTTTATTTACTGTTGGATACGATGATGCGATTGCAGGATCTCGCCAAGCTTTATGAGTCCTCCGCTATGATTCACCCGTTGGGATCGCCCGCCGTTGATCCTATCGAGATTGTCCATCTCCGCCGTCCTGAGGAGCCGCCTTTCTCCTTCCTGGATCACGAAGACGTGTCCGAGTCCATTCCCACGCCTCTTCCCGCGTTTGTGGGTCCTCTTGTGGGTCGGCCTGGGGACATGATTATGGTGGGTCTGGGCGGAATCGATCGTGTCACGACTTCGCTCAGTCAGTCCGGGGCTGTTATGGTCAAGATCAGTTATAGAAATACCCTTCCGATCCCAATTAGACCTGATGTTGAGGTTGTCTTTTATGGCTTTGGAATGCACTATCTCGGTGGAATCAGGGTGTCCTGGTGGCATTCCGCTTTGAGTCCGGGTCGAACAGCGGAGACCTATCATCACCTGAAGCTCGAAGGGGATTCGATTCGTCATCTGGCGATAGTGACACCTTGTTCCTCGAAGCCTCAGGCTGAGCCCATCTTTGGCCCCTATTTGGAAGCTGGGACCTGGTTGTTCCATGGTAAGGATGTGGCTTGGACCGTGGAATGCGCCACGCCTGTCAAGGTTCTTGAGGAAGTTCAGCCATTGAACGATCAGGACCATGTCTTGGTGCCTTTTGAGGAATTGATCGCAGAGTTTCATAGGACATGGGGTGGATGGCGCTTTGTGGGAAGACAGGAGGCTCAGACGGAAGAGGGTGCTGTGACCTTGGCTCGATCTTTTGGCCCAGAATCATTTGATCTCAGTTGGGTTCTCGTGCAGTTGGGAGACGATCAGGACAAGGTGGGCTGGGTAAAACGCGAACAAGTTCAGGGCGTGCCATAGGACCTGATTTGATCCATCTTGACTTTCGCCAACATCCCTTTATCATGTTTTCAATCGAACAGGGTTCTTGAACGCGAAACGCAAATGGCGTGAAACGAATTGGAGCATACAATGGGAAAGAAGATTGTCTTTGTGGTTATCTCGTTGGCTTTGCTTGTTTTGGTTGTGTCTATCGTTCTGCAAAATCTATCCAAGGAAGGCCCCGAGAACCTATTGGTTCGCGCTTTGGATGTGGAGAAATCCGCTTTGGCTGCCTTTGATAGGCGGGATTTTGATATGGCACGATCCCTCTATACAACGGCCTTAATGGTTTTGGAAGAGATGAAAGAACGATTTCCTGACAGTATTGAGGTGGGTTCGGAGGAATACAAGAAGCTGAAATCCAGGTGCCGCGGCAGGTTGGCTTCACTTACATCCCCTGGGGCCACGATCGGGATGATGTTCGAATTGATGAAGGAGGATGCCGGTCGTCTTTATCTCGATTATTGGGACTTCGAAGTCATGGGCAAGGAATCCATGGCGAAACATTGGGACGGATTGACGGCCAAGCAAAGGGATAGGATATTCTCGCTGGCCAGGGATACCATCAACAATACCCTAAAGGATCAAAATGAGAGTGACATTCGAGCTATCAACGTAGAAGTTACACAAGAGAGAATCGATGGGGATCGAGCGACCGTGGAGGTCGCTTTTCGAGTGGGAAATCTCTTGGAAATCGACCTTGGCTTTGAATTGAGCAAGCAGACTGGACCATGGAAGGTGGTGGATTTATCCTCCCCCATGTCCAGAAACAAGAATTTCACGCAGTATCTTGCGGATGCTTTCGATGAAGTTCTCAAGAATCAGTCCGTGGAAGACTTTCTCAACGCGAGTGATTCAATTGGTCAATTGAGTAGAGCCTTCGATGCAACAGCCGGGGATGAACTTTCCGCCGTGGGTGAATCCAAGAAGGGAAAGAAGTTGCGAGTCTTGCAGGAGACGCAGATCATGTCAGGAGCGACGGTCTTGGGAACCGTGCCCAAGGGGGAGATCTTTGAAATCCAACAGGATCAGCCTTACGAGGGGGGCAAAAGATGGTTTCTGGTGATGTTCGTTCAACCTCAGACGGGAAAGAATGAAATGGGTTGGATCTCCAGCGAATTTGTGGAAATCTTGTCGATCGAGGAGGATGAATAGAAATCATACGGGAGGGTGCTCCATGTTCGCTCTTTTGATTCGATATGAGGGAAGAGAACAACGAAAAACCTTTTCCAGCGGGTCAGCGACCCTTGGACGAAGGACGGGAAACGATGTGCAAATCACGGACAGCTCCGTTTCCAAAGAACACGCCCGTATCGAAGAGCGGAGGAAAGGCTGTATCATCATGGATCTGGAAAGCGCCAATGGGACCTATGTCAATGGGGAACGCATAGTCAAACAGCTTCTCAAGGATCGAGATGTGATACGTGTGGGAGACACGGAAATCGTGTTTGTTCAAAGGGCATCCGGGGACATGGAAGAGGAAATAGAACGAGCAGCGGTGGCCATGAATCAAGGTGTGGGATATGAGACCATGTTGGCCAGGATCACGAAAGATCAAAAAGAGCTTGATATGGCAGCCATTCGTGGAATGGCAGAGGAAGAAGACACAGCTCATTTGGAAACGCTTTTTCAAGAGATGGGGTGGTCTCCGGTAGACGCGCAACATCTTGCCAGGGAAGCCAGAGGTCGTCCGATAGGAGAGATTTCCGAAGTTCTTGTGGTTTCCGTACAACGCCCGAAAGGGAATGAATTGCTTGTTGAGTGTTCAGGCCGGGTTCAAGACATCGAGAGTGGAAATCTGGTTCGCTTTAAGGGGGCAGAGTATCTGGTGGTAGAAATTCATGGAATCGATACTGGCTGCAACTATCGGCTCAAACGATGTTGATGAGAAGCCCTCAATACCTTGCTGATCCATTCCTCCAGAACCAATAGGGACCATAGTCTATACCCATGGTCTCGGTTTCCCTGGGAATGTTCTTTGACAAGATTCGAGATCCCTTTTTTTTCGAGCAGGCCTTCCTGGATGCATATCCCATGTACCAGGACGTCTTGAACATATTCCCTGAGGTCTGTTCTGAACCATTGGGCTAAAGGGACCCCAAATCCTTTCTTTTGTCTTCGCAAGACACAGGGAGGAAGCAGATGTCCAAAGGCTTTCCTGAGGGCACGTTTGGTCTGCAGGTGTCGCATCTTCATGGAGGCAGGAAGGGATACTGTCCATTCCACTAGTTTGTGATCCAGAAAGGGAGATCTACATTCCAGTGAATAGGCCATGGATGCGATGTCCACTTTGGCGAGGATATCACAAGGAAGGTAGGTGTGAAGATCCATGAACGCCACCTTGGAAACGATATCCAGTGATGTGGCCCTTTCGTAATATGGAACGAGAAACGAGATGGGAGATGTCTTTCTGGCGGCCAAAACCTCCGAAGAGAGAACCCTTTCTTTCTCCACTTCGCTAAAGATATCAATCCATTCAAGGTATCGTTGCAGGGGAGATGATTCGAGGTGGGAGAGAAAACGTTTCCCCCTTCGAGTCCAGCGATGCCTGATATCTGGCAAGAGATTTGCTGCGGACCGACAACAGCCTTTCAAGGCCGTGGGCATGCGGTCATACATGGAGGCGAGCTTGACCGCCTGATAGCGGGGATATCCGTGAAAGAGCTCATCCCCGCCATCCCCGCTCAGAGCCACCTTTACGTTGCGGGCGGTCATTCTGCTCAGGTAGAAGGTTGGTATCGCGGATGAATCCCCGAAGGGTTCCCCGTAATGGTTGACCAGATCAGGGAGGATGTCCAAACAATGGGGAGTAACGACAAACTCCTCATGCTCGGTTCCCAGATGCTTTGCTACAGCCCGAGCATAGGCCCTCTCGTCAAAGTGTGATTCCTGGAACCCAATCGAAAAGGTTTTGACGGGCGTAGACATTTCCCGGGCCATGAGGGCCACGATAATCGAGGAATCCAGGCCTCCAGATAGAAACGCTCCCAAAGGGACATCGCTCATTAGACGCATCGAAACGGATTCCTGGAGCAGGTGGACCAGCTGCTCCAGCGCATCTTCTTTGCGTGACAAGGGGGATTGGGGATGGAGATGCCAGTACTGAAAGGTTTCGAAGTGTCCATCTCTCCAGATCCCTCCATGGCCGGGAGGAAGCTTCTTGACACCCTGGAGCATGGTCCACGGATGGGGGACGTATTGGAATGTCAGATAAAGATCTAGCGCCTCAAGATCTACGCTTCTTTGCACCCAAGGGACTTCCAGCAAGGCGCTCAACTCACTGGCAAAGGCGATACGATCACGGTCCTGGACATAGACCAAGGGCTTTTGTCCCAGCCTGTCTCTGCCCAAGAGCAGGACACGCTTCCTTTCGTCCCAGAGAGCGAAGGCAAACATTCCGCGCAGCTTCTCCATCATGTCTCGTCCCATCCGCTCATAGAGATGAACCAAAACTTCCGTGTCGCACCGGGTTCTGAATCGATGGCCTTGACCCTCGAGTTCCAATCTTGTTTGTAAATGATCGTAGATTTCTCCGTTGTAGGTGATCCACACGGTATTGTCTTCGTTTCCCAAAGGCTGGTGTCCGGAATCGATATCGATAATGCTCAGTCTGCGATGTCCAAGGCAAGCGTGACCATCCTGGCTGATTCGAAGCCCTTGATCATCGGGTCCCCTATGACGAATCCGATCCAGCATTCTTTCCACAATGGAAACATATTGATCAGCATTCCTTTCACGAGTAACGATTCCAGCAATACCACACAATTTGGTGTTCAACCTTTCATCTGAAAAGAGATATCTCTTTCTGAATCGTTTGATCTGGTTCCAGCCAGTTCCAAGTAAATCTCCTCATAACGAGAGACCATACTTCGCATGTCGTATTTCAGGGCACGTTGACGGACACGACGAGCCCGTGACTTCATATGAGGCAGGTTCGATGTTCCTTCCAGAATGCGACGGGTCAACTCCTTCTGGTTTTTCGGATCGAAAAGAAGCCCTTCAGATCCTTCTTCGACCCATTCCGTGATGGATGGAATTCTACTGGCGAGAATTGGCAGTTCCAGAATCTGTGCCTCGATGAGCACATTGGGCATTCCTTCCCAAAGGCTGGGAAGGATCAATAAATCCGCTGTTTTCATGATTCCCGGCAGATCCTCCCTGTATCCAAGAAATCGAACCCTGGGTCCCAAATGGAGTGATTGAGATAGATTCTCCAGGTCTCTTCTCAAGACACCCTCACCCGCAATGAGCAAACGGAGACGTTTGTCGTTGGCTTGAGCCGCTCGAAATGCCCTGAGCAGAATAGACACGTTTTTCTGCGGTTCCAGTCTTCCCGCGAAAAGACAGAGAACGTCTTCTTGGTCTGCTCCCAGATCTTCCCTTCTGACCTCGGAAAACTCGGGAATCTCAATACCATTGGGGATTACGAGAATCTTGACCACAGGGCCAACGATGTTTCGTACGGCCATTTCCACCGCGCGACTGTTCGCAACAATCGCGTGGGTTGCCCTGGCCAATGTTCGGTCCACGAAGCGATGAAGATATCCCTTCCAGGGATCTTCGGCACGTTCGGATGCCACAATGTATGGAACGCCGGCGAGAATGGCGGCGGTTCTTCCAAATGCATTGGAGGTGAAAAGCCATGTGTGAGTGATATGGGGTCTTTGTCTCAAAAAGCGCTGTCTTAACCGAATGAGAACCCCTGGAGAGTATTTACGCTTCTTGTTCAAACATTCGTGGTGTATACGCGCCTCGTCCAGGATACGTGGCAGTCTTTCTCCTTCTCTCATCAGGGTGTATACCGAAACCTCGAATCTTCTAGGGTCCAATCGCGTGACCAGACTGACCAATTGTCTCTCCGCGCCGAAATCATCCAGCGTCGCTATGACATAAGCGATTCGAATCTTGGGATGGTTGGATACAAACATGACCTCATAATACACGTAAGAGGTCACGTATTCCCGGAAATATTCAGTGACTCTCAGTAACGTGACTCTCGGTAACGTTGACCGATTTGTTTGCTTCTGATAGCATCCTCCTGGTGTGGAAGGTTATGGATCATGAGTCCATCGAAGGAGGCTTTTTCAGTGATCGGAATTCAAAAGATCGTCGGACGTGAGATCCTGGATTCCAGGGGCAACCCCACAATTGAAGTGGATTGCGTTTTGGAAGGAGGAGCATTTGGACGGGCAGCGGTTCCCTCCGGGGCAAGCACCGGGGAACATGAAGCGTTAGAGTTGAGAGATGGTGATACATCGCGATACAAGGGGAAAGGCGTTCAAAGAGCAGTGAAACATGTCAATGAGGTGATCGCTCCCAAAATCTTGGGCATGGATGCCACCTCGCAACGGGAGATCGATCAGGTCCTCTTGACCTTGGACGGTTCGGATAGAAAAAGCAACCTTGGAGCCAATGCCATTCTAGGAGTTTCCATGGCCATTGTCCGAGCGGCCGCTCAGGAGTGTGGTTTGCCACTCTATGCTTATCTAGGTGGACCTTGCACATCGATCTTGCCTGTCCCCATGATGAACGTCCTGAATGGGGGACAGCACGCGGATAATACCCTGGATGTTCAAGAATTCATGATCGTGCCCGTGTCTGGCGCCACCTTTTCAGAGGCTTTACGCATGGGGGTTGAGGTTTTCCATTCGCTTAAAACCGTTCTCAAGGACAGAGGATATAGCACTTCTGTGGGTGACGAGGGAGGATTCGCGCCCAATCTCAAGGAGGATATTGAAGCTCTTGCGTTGCTGGTGGAGGCTATCGAGAAGGCGGGATACGCGCCGGGGTCGGATATTTGTCTGGCTCTGGATGTGGCTGCCAGCGAGCTTTGTGAGAATGGAAGATATAGGATGGGAGAAAGAAAAGGGATGAAGGCGTCGGATATGATTGAAATCTATGGCGAGTTTCTTTCCAAGTATCCCCTCGTGTCCATTGAGGATGGATTAGACGAAAATGATTGGGAGGGTTGGGCCGCTTTGACGCGTGCCCTGGGTAGCAAGATACAACTCGTGGGCGATGATCTGTTTGTCACCAATGTACAACGCCTTCAGCGCGGTATTCAGGACGGCGTGGCCAATTCCATATTGATCAAATTGAACCAAATTGGTAGTGTCACAGAAACCTTGGATTGCATGAGCCTGGCAATGTCCGCATCCTATACCCGTGTGGTTTCGCATAGGTCAGGAGAAACGGAAGATGCTTTTATCGCTGACCTAGCGGTAGCAACTGGCGCTGGTCAGATCAAGACAGGATCCTTGTCCAGAACGGACAGAACTTGCAAATACAATCAGCTCTTGAGAATCGAGGAAGAATTGGGTTCTGCGGCATCCTATCCTGGCAAGGCGGTATTCAAACGGATTTGATCAAGGTAAAAATCTATCACTCCGAAGGTTTGTTCCATGCCCAAGAATAGCATCGTGAGAGAGATCTATCGTAAGCGTGAGCGTCGAGCGATCCTTGTGTGGAAATTGAGCCTGTTCGTGGGGTTGGTCTTTTTCAGCCTCATTGTTTGTTATCCTAAAATGAGACGGATTGAAGAATTGGAATCTACTTGTGCGTTTCTTCAACATGATATTGAGAAAGAGACGCGGACCAACGAGGAACTGACTCAGAGGAGGGATCGGCTGATGCATGACCCTGAGGCCATCGAGGAATTGGCCAAGAGTGTGCTGGAAGTTCGCCGTCCTGGCGAGCGAGTCTATCGGCTTATCCAGGAAGGGAAAGTCCTTGTTCAGAAGGGAGGCGGAGAACTCGATTAGCGATGGCCGTTGAACCTGGAGCAATCGTAACGGGAGAAGTCACAAGGATCACCAATTTTGGTGTATTTGTGCGTCTGGAAAACGGTAAGACTGGACTTGTTCACATATCTCAGGTATCGAGAGATTACGTGGAAGATATTTCCGCGGTACTTTCGGTAGGAGAATCGGTTCAGGTCAAGGTTCGATCCATTGAAGGTGATCGGATCGATCTGTCTATCAAGGAAACTTTGGAACCCGCTGACAGCGGAGCTGCTGCACCTGCGCGACAAGGACGTAAGCGAAGGAGACCTGATTCAGACTTCGAAGGGAAAATTAAGCGTTTTTTGAAGGAAAGCGAGCAGAAGCTGGCAGACGCAAGGAGACAGAAAGAAGCCAGAGGCAAACAAAGGAAGAAACACTAACGTTTGGCGTCTAACGTGCGGACGTGTCTGGACCCTCGCATGGGAAGGAAGAGAAGATTCCAAGGCTCTCGCGGGACGGGAGAAAGCGATGATTGGAAACGTTTTTCCTGGCGAGGGATTGGTTTGGATGTTCCTGTTTCCTGGGAACTCGGAGCAGTGCATGGTGATGATCGATCCGGATATTTCCGGCTGGATGATTCCTTTTATACGCGTGTGGAGGCCAAATGGCACAACCAGACGGGAGGCAGGCCTTCCTTGGAAAGAATCCAGGAACAGTATATGGCTCAGTTGCGGGGGAAGGGACGGCACAGAAAGAATGTGGAGTTGATTGAAGGGCCAGTATGCAGGCAGGTAGATGAACAAGGATCGGAAACGTGTAGATTTCGATGGGCGGCGGAAACAGAAGGCAGCTGTTTGGTTCGTTTTTGCTCCGCCTGTCAGCGCGTCCTTTTGATCCAAGTACTATCGAGAGCCGGCATGGGTGGGGCTAGACTGGCCAGGAGGGTTCTCGATTCTGCCAGGGATCATTCGGAGGATCAACAATGCCATTGGGCCGTGTATGATTTGGCTTTCCATGTGCCAATATCTTTTTCCTTGAGCAGCCATCAGCTCCAATCAGGCCTGCTGGAATTTCTTTTCGTCGATCGGGACGCAATCTTGGGGGTCCGCCGGTGGAGCATGGCAGATATAATGCTCAAGAGGGGAGATCTGGATCTGTGGCTGAAGAAGGAGTACAGCGAACTTCTGCGAGATTCTCAATGGGAGAAGAGTGTATTGGCCAGGGAAGGGGACGAAGGAATCCTGGTGGAAGGATCCTATGAGTCTAAATCCGCTCGCTTGGTATGGCCTCTGCTGGCCATGGTCCCTTTTGGGTTGGGAAGGCGATTGCCGGTAAATCTTTGCGCTTCGGTTGCGGCTCAGATATGGCATTGTCCCTCATCCAACAGGATTTTGGGGGTTCATTTGAGGGATCCCGATGGCAGGCTGGAAGCATTTCATGAGGTCGCGGCAAGTTTATCCTGTCATCGAACATTTTTGGAGGGTAACACGCTTGTTGAGGATGGGTTTCGGAAAACAGCCATCGATGGACAAGAGGGACATTTATCGGTCCGTTCCAGTCAAGAATCAGATGGTGGAATGGCAAAAGAATGAGAATGGAGAGGTGGCTCTGACGATACCGCGTCGCAGCGAGTGGTATCTGAAACCGGTTTTCCTGCTCTTTTCCGTGCCGAGGCATCGTAAATTACAGTTGGACGAATTGGGATCAGAGGTTTGGGATCTATGTGACGGGCACCGTTCTGTTGGAGATATGATCAAGGAGTTTTCAAGAAGGCATCAATTGAACAGAAAGGAGACGGAAGTGGCTATGCTGACATATTTAAGGCAGTTGGCCAAGAGACGTCTAGTCGCTTTACATGTTCCTATCAGGTCCAGGACCTGATGAGGATAGGAGGTGTATTCGTGGAAGTCGGAACCTCGTCAAAAATCCCCCAGGAGGGCGTGGGTAGGCAATTGAATCTTCCCCTTGCGGAAGCTGTAAAGATTAGTTTGAGAAGCTTGAAGATTCGGTTCTGGAGATCCATCATCACTGGAGCTGGAATCTTTTTGGGAATAGCCTTTCTGCTTTCTGTCGTTACTTCCTCCTACATCACGAGTGCCCTGGATCCGGAAGACGAGTCCGTTGTGGGAGCGGCGCAAAAATGGTTGATCGTGATATCGATCCTCGTATGTACCATTGGAATCACCAATTCCATGTTGATGTCCGTGACAGAGCGATACAAGGAGATTGGCACCATGAAATGTTTGGGTGCATTGAATCGTTTCGTGGTAAAGATGTTCCTTTTGGAATCCAGTTTTCTAGGACTCTTTGGTTCCATTACAGGAGCCTTGGTTGGATGTCTCAGCATGACCTTACTCAGATTAATGTCCGATGGGATGGATGTGATTCGCCTATATCCTTGGATCCCTGTGTTACAGTGGATGGTCTACGCAGTAGTTCTGGGATTGATCCTATCCGTGGTTGGAGCGATCTATCCGGCCTATCAAGCGGCGAAGATGATGCCCGCGGAAGCAATGCGTGTGGAGGTCTGAGGGAGGAAAAGATCGGGAGGTCAAGATGGAAGCAGAAAATATCGTAAGGGCCAAGGACGTTCGTAAGGTATATACCATGGGCAAGATGATCCTGGAGGCTCTTAAGGGAATCGATCTCACGATTCGGCGAGGGGAATATATTTCCATCATGGGGCCGTCCGGATCGGGCAAATCCACCTTGTTCAATATGATCGGAGGGCTAGATCAGCCTTCGGATGGGAAGGTTTATATCGATGAGGTGGATGTGGCCCAGTTGGACGCCTATGAGTTGGCATGGCTTCGCTGCAGAAAAATCGGCTACATCTTTCAAACCTTCAACTTGATCCCGGTGATGACCGCTTTGGAGAATGTTACCCTTCCCATGATATTCGCTGGAGTGCCTACGGACGAGGGGATCGAAAGGGGAGTGGAGCTGCTTGATTTGGTGGGCTTGGGAGACAGAGTACAACATAAACCCTTAGAACTTTCAGGCGGACAGCAACAACGAGTAGCCATTGCCAGAGCCCTGGCCAATGACCCTGCCATTGTATTAGCAGATGAGCCCACTGGCAATTTGGATCTGAAAACCGGCAAGGAGATCATTACGCTTTTGAAGGCGTTAAACAAAGACAAAGGAGTGACGATCATATCGGCCACTCATGATCTGAAGATGTTGGATGCATCCGATCGTATCGTCTGGATTCGGGATGGAACTATCGAACGCATAGAAGATCGTGCTGACCTGCATCTACAGGTGGGTGTGGTGGAAGGCGAAGAAGGTTAGACCGTATGGAAGCCACTGAACATCTCACGCCTGGAGTACATCTTCATCATTATAGGATTGAGACGATTTTGGGCAGCGGGGCCATGGGAACGGTATACCTGGCCCACGACGAAACGTTAAACAGAAAGGTCGCTGTCAAGGTATTGAGTCCTTCCCTTTGTGATGTGGAAGGTTTTCTTGAGAGGTTCCATCGTGAGGCAGAAGCGGTCGCTTGTCTCAGACATCCCAACATACTACAAATCTATTATATTGGGGAAGAAGCAGGACATCATTTCTTCGCCATGGAGTTTGTAGATGGAGAGTCCCTAGCGGAAATGTTACAGAAGAAGCCTGTCCTGGATCTGGAACGGGCCATATCCATTCTGGAGCAGGTAGCCCAGGGGCTGATGTCCGCTCATGAGGCAGGGATTGTCCATAGGGATATTAAACCTAGCAACATCATGATGGATGCCAGTGGACGGGCGACTATCACGGATTTCGGGATTGCCAAGATGGATGTGGAGGACAAAGAAGGCAGTATCGATTCTGCTTCGTCATCCCGACAGGAAAGGGCAATCAAGGCAAGCGGGGTTTCCGGAATTACCATGGCAGGAGAGGTGAT
>Ga0114946_10000323_pt1 | contig 30974 bp, 29 predicted proteins | sample WalLakDeSediment_FD_88676 | JGI IMG/M metagenome (GOLD analysis project Ga0114946, IMG submission 88676) | Lake sediment microbial communities from Walker lake, Nevada to study Microbial Dark Matter (Phase II) - Walker Lake 11/02/13 Deep Sediment | ecosystem: Environmental > Aquatic >... | reverse complement strand
TCTCCCGCGCGCCGCGGCAACGCGAATCGGATGCAGAACCCGGGTTGAGGTGCAGAGCGCCGTGTCGGCGCTCGACAGCCGGCCGATGAGTGTGACCGCTGATTATGATGGCGGCTGCGTCCGGCACGACCGCATGTCTGGGATCATGGACGACTACCCCCACAACGTCACCGACTCGAAACGACGCCCGGTCCGACAGGCTATGGGCCCACGACCCCGTGTCGGTGTTACCGCGGGCGACCACCACAGGGGCGATGGCTTCGAGCTCGACGAGGATCTGGGGTCCCCCGACGTCACCCGCGTGCACGATGAGATCGAATCCGTCGAAGATCTCGCGAACGCGGGGGTGTAGCTCTCCGTGGGTATCGGAGATGACGCCGATGGTCGCGGGGGCACCGACCTGCACGCTAGAGGCCCAGCGCCTTCTTGAGAGACGGCACGCGCCTGCGCGAGACGGGCACCTGGGTGCCCTCATGGTCTTTGAGCGTCAGCAGCAGCGTGCCGCCGTACATCGGCACGACCTCACGCACCTGCGCGAGGTTCACGAGGTAGCGACGGTGGACCCTGAAGAAGCCGCTCGCCTTGAGGCGCTGCTCCAGCTGCGCGAGAGAGATGGTCGAGAGGTAACGCTCGGCATCGGTGTGCAGGTACGAGTAGTCGTCCTTGGCCATGATGTAGAAGATGTCCTCGACCTGGAGCAAGAGCTTCCGCCCGGCCTTCTCGACCGGGATGCGCTCGATCCGGGCGCCCTCTTGCTGCGCGGGCGCAAGGCGCTGGATCGCAACTCGAAGGCGGTCGAGTTCCACCGGTTTGACGAGGTAGTCGGTCGCCGCGACCTCGAACGCCTTGACGGCATGCTCGCTGTGAGCCGTGACGAAGACTATGGAGGGCTGTCGCTCGAGCTCGGCGAGCGCCTCGGCGAGCTGGACACCGGACAAACCGGGCATGTCGATGTCGAGGAAGACGACGTCGTAAGGGATCGCCCTGATGAGCTGGAACGCCTCGGACGCGTTCGACGCCTCGCCGACGACCTCGACGCCCCCGGCCTCGTCGAGCAGGAAGCGCAGCTCGGAGCGGGCGGGCGCTTCGTCATCGACCACCAGCGCCTTGAGCGTCATCGGCACCTCCCTCGGCAGCCGCGTCCGGCATGATCGTGATGAGCACGTGGGTCCAGCGGCCGGGCTCACTCGAGACGGTAAGTCCGGAGCCGGGACCATAGTATCCCTTGAGCCTATCGTCCACGTTTTTCAGCGCGATTCCTAGTCCCCGGCCGAATCCCGGCTCCAGCACGCGGGGGATGTCCTCCGCCTTGATGCCCACTCCGTCGTCGGAGACCTCTATCTCGATGCGGCCGTCCTTGAGGTGGGCTCCCACGCAGATGTGAAGCGTGCCCTCGGGCCTCATGCCGTGATGGACCGCATTCTCGACGATCGGCTGCACGGCGAACGCGGGCACCAGAACGTCGAGCGTGTCGGGCTCGATATCCTCGACCACCTCGATCCGATCGCCGAACCGGGCCATCTCGAAGTGCAGGTACGTTTGCACGTACTTCACCTCGGTTGCCAGGGGCACGAGTTCGTCGCTCGCCTCGAGAGTGCGACGGTAGAACCAGGCGAACTCGCGCAGCAGGGTCCGCGCCTGATCCGGGTCGGTGCGAATGAGCATCGCTATCGTGTTGATGGTGTTGAAGAGGAAGTGGGGGTGTATCTGTGCCTGCAGCGCTTTGAGTTCCATCCTGCACGCGAGCTCCGTCTGCCGGTCGAGTTCGGAGAGCTCGAGCTGCGTGGAGAGCAGCCTCGCGAGACCCTCGGCCATCGCGACCTGGGTCTCGTTGAGCAGCCGGGGTGTCGTGTAGTAGAACTTCAGCGTTCCGACCGCCTGACCTCCCATCTCGAGCGGGACCACGATCGCGGCGCGCAGCAGGCAGTTCCGCTCGGGGCATCCGATCTGGGCCTTGCTCTCGAGTATGCGGTGCTGGTTGAGCTCGATTGCATCGCGCGTCGCGCGGGTAAGGATCGGGCCCTCGACCGCATGGTGGTCCTCCCCGAGGCCGGCGAATCCGAGGATGGCCTCCGTGTCCGTGATGGCTACCGCAGCGGCCTCGGAGTTGTCGAGCGCAAGCCGGCAGACCGCGCCCGCCGTCTCGGCGGTGAGGCCGGTGCGCAGGTGAGCGAGGGACTCGTTGGCGATCTGAAGGATCTGGTCCGAGTGCCGCGCCTTGATGTGATCGGGCCGGCTGATCCACCGCGCGATGACGCTGCCCATGGCGATGAGCGTCAAACCGACGAGGGAGGTGAGGAGCACCCAGCGGGGCGGAGAGGTGCTGATGAGCACCCACGCGGCGATGACCGCGAGCACGGTCACGGCGAAGAGCAATAGCGAATCGAAGATTATCGTGCGCCTCGGCGTGGTCACCGCGTTATCACTCCCGCTTCCCGGCGTGCCCCGCGGGCCCCATGAGGAACACGAGCCGACCGGACAGTTCGGTCATCCCGATCTTGCGATAGAGAGCGCGTGAAGCCTCATTGTCCTCCTGGGTGCAGAGACTCACGGTCCCGACTCCCGTGCGCACCAGATATGCGAGCGCGTCACGCAGGAGTGCCTCTCCGGTGCCACGATGCCGGTCCGACGGCCGTACGGCAAGCCGTCCGAGAGTCCCGCTACCCCGCACGACCGTTGACAGAGTATATCCGATGACGCCCTCGGGTCCCTCCGCCACCATGAGGCGGTCCTCGACGAAGTAGCGCGAGAGACGATCGGCGTCGTAACGCCAGAAGTCGTTGAAGCACTCCGCATCGATGCGCACGAGCTCGGGCAGGTCGTCTGCGAGCGCATGTCTGAGACGTACAGCGGCGGGCAGGTCCGGGCGGGCAATCTCCGAGCCGCGCCGATCGAGCCGCAGAGCGACGATGGTGTCGCACACCGTCATGCCCGCACGTTCGTAAACGGAGGCGATCTCCTCGGCCACCAGCGGACTGAGCACGCGACCATACCCCTGGTCCGCAGCCAGGCGTGCGATCTGTCCGGCCAGCTCCGGCACCCGGTCACCCGCGCACCACAGCCCGCGCATGGCGAGCACGTCCAGGTGGGAGCGCCACTCCTCGAGCACCACGGCCTCGCCCCCGTCGGTGACCTGCACCCGCCACGGGGCATCTGTACGGAACTGCTGGAAGCGGGCGTGTGAGTCGAAGAGGTGCGCTGCGTTGACTGCGGGCCAGAGCGCATCGGCCTCCCCGCCGGAGGCAGGATGCAGTGTCCGCTTGCTCATACGACGCCGAGTTCGTAGAGGCCCAGCAGGATACCGACCGAGGCAAGCATGAGCGCGAAGAGGGTGCGGATCGTGCGCTCGCTGGCCGCGGAGTTGAAACGCGCACCGATGAAGGCGCCGGGCACCACCCCGATGGTGAGGGCAAGAGCGAGAGGGACGTCGATGTTCCCGAGCCACAAGTGCGTCAGCGAACCCGGCACGGCGAAGAGCGCGAGCGCAACCAGGCTCGTGCCGATGGCGCGCTTGATCGGGAAGCCGAGCAGGCGGTTGAAGAGCGGGACCAGCACGAAGCCACCGCCCAGTCCGAGGAAGCCCGAGTAGGCCCCCGCTGTGAGCCCGATCGCCGCAAGTCCGATCCTGCGCCTGGCTCCGGGTTCGGGGTCCGCCGGCACTCTGCTGGCCGGCGTGCGGGGGCGCACCATGTCGATGGCCACCACGATCACGAGCCCTGCGGTGATGATGAGAACTACGGTGCCGCCGACGAGCCGCGTCAGCAAGGCTCCCGCGACAGAGGCGGGGACGCCCCATGCCCCGACGATCAACCCGGTCCGGATGTCGGCCGTCCCCTGCCTCACGTGCGCGACGGCCCCGGCGATCGCTGTCGGCAGAATGACCGGCAACGGTGTCCCGACGGCGATGAGCTCGGGGTAGCCAAGCAGCATCCTGATGGCCGGGGTGGTGACGACACCGCCCCCGATACCGAACGCACCGGAGAGGATCCCGGCCCCCAGGCCGACGAGCGCAGCCGGCAGCCAGGAGGTCATAGCTCGTCGTCGCCCCGCACGACCGGGAAGCGCCCGGTGATCGCGCCGCGGTCGACCCTGCGCTCGCCGGTGAACAGCGGCTTGAGCGCTACGTCGTCCCAGATCCGGTCCATGAGCAGCGGCCAGCGGCGCTGGAAGTCGAAGTAGTGCTGACAATGCTCGCGTGCGTAGTCAGGGGCGTCTTTGAGCGCCACGCGCGCCACCCGGAGGTAGCGCCCGCCCTCCTTGCGCGACATGCCACGCAGGAGCGCGGTGATCACGGCTCTCCAGGAGACCGCCGTGGAGATGAAGGTGCCCGGGTAGGGCTCCATCGATTCCGGCGTCACCTGACGCAGGTCGACCTGCGACTTGGCGAACTCGATCTTGCGGTGTTCGTAGATGAACCGGTAGACGTCCTGCCGGAACTGGAGCGCAGGGCTCGAGAGGCGCGGAGGGCGGTGGATCAGCGACCACTCACCGTCGAGGAAGACGTCGCCGCCGTGCATGCGCGCGTTGATCACGTAGTCGATATCCTCGCCACGCACGACCCAGGGATCGAACGAGACGTTGCAGAACATGTCGCGGTGAAGCACGAGACAACCGCCGAACGCCACCGGCGAGGGGGTGATGCGCGGCGGGCGGTCGACGATGGAGAGCGCGTCGTTGAACGCATCATCGCGACGCCAGAACATCTCACCGAAGCGGGGCTCGTCGTGCCGCTGGTAGTTGCCCTCTTCATCCGTGTAGTAGCCGGTCTTGGCCAGGACTACCCGGGAAGTGTCCTGGTACCGCTCGCCGACACCCTCGACCGCTTTGCGGAGGAAGGCCGGGTCGTCGATGATCTGGTCGTCATCGATGAAGAGCGCCGTGTCGCAGCCGAACACCGCCGCGGCGATGAGCCCCACGTTGCGCACGGCCCCGTAGCCGACGAGGCTCACGCCCGGGATGAGGTCGGCGAACTCGAGCTGCTCGAGGCGCCGGTGCAGCGAGCCGAGCTCGGCCGGTCCGAAGACGAACGCGTCTATCCCGGGGAAGTCCGCCAGTATCTTGCGCACGCGGTCCTCGGCAGCATGCTCCACAGAGGGGTCGGTAGCGGCCACGGTGATGACGACCCGTCCGAGGCCCTCGAGCTCTTCGAGCGATCGCAGGCACGCCGGAAGGGTACCGTCGGAGTCCACCGGGGTGGGGTGGTCGTAGACCGTCAGGAGGTTCTCCGGTACGCGACCTCGACGGCGTGTCCAGAAGGTCGGGATGATCACACAGGGGGTCACGTGCGGTCCGCTTTCTTCTCGCAGGTCGTGCGCGGCCGAACCGCGCCCTACGATTCTAACGCTTCCGCGGCTGTCGCGTGACGTTCCGGCCCGTCCTCCTCTGTCGAGACGGGCGGGTGGCCCTCAGCTGCATTCGGCACTCCCGCACGCTCGGCCTCGAGGTGCGAGTCGCACTTCTCGAGAGCCTCGCGCAAGACACCGGCGGGGCGCGACCCGATGAACAGCTCGTTGCAGATGAGCGCTGCGGGCGTGGCATCCAGGCCGAGGTGCATCGCAACGTGCCGGAACTGGTGAAGCCTTTCGTCATAGGTTCCGTCGGCCCACGCCTGCTCGAGCTCGGCGGCGTCGATTTCCGCCCCGGCGGCGATGCCCCTCAGCACATCGGCCGAGCCGATGTCGAGACCGTCACCGAAGTAGGCACGGAAGATCGCCGCATGCACCGCGCGGTGCAACTCATCGCCGTGATCGCGCGCGAGCTCGCCGAGCACGAGCGCACGGTGGGTGCTCGGCAGTAAGGAGGGCTGCGAGAAGGGGAAGCCCTCCTTCTCCGCGGTGCGCTCGAGGTAGTCGTCGACGCGATCGGAGTGCCCGGTGCCGGCCTCGGACAGGTCGAGGCCCTCCTCGGGCATGTTCGGTCGCAACTCGAACGGGACGAGGAAGATCTCGAACTCCAGCTCGAGCTCGTCTTCGAGTGCGTCGAACCGGTGCTGGTCTACGTAGCAGAACGGGCAGGCGTAGTCGAAGAACACGAGCACCCTGGGGCGCTCCGGAATCTCATGCTCGTGTGTATGCTCCGCCATGCACGGACCACCCGCTTCCTCACTCGACGATACCGAGGTCCCGTCCGCAGACCCCGCACGCCCCACCGGCGGTGGAACGCTCGACTATGGTGTACCCCTTCCGGACGATGGCATGCGCGCCACAGGCGGGGCACACCGTATCCTCTGTCCCCTCCTCGGCGACGTTGCCGAGGAACACGAAGTGAAGGCCCTCGGCCGCCCCGATGCGTCTGGCCTCCCGCAGCGTGGCGATGGGCGTGGGGTCGAGATGCGCGAAGTCCAGGTACGGGAAGAACCGGGTGACGTGCCAGGGGGTGTCGGCCCCGAGTGCGCCGGCGATCCACGCAGCTATGGCACGCAGCTCCTCGGGAGTGTCGTTGACGGTGGGCACGACGTTCGTCACCACCTCGACGTGCATGCCCCAGTGATGTCTGGCACGCTCGGCCGCCGAGAACACCGGCTCCGGAGACGGCACCTTGCAGAGCGTCCGGTACGCTCGCTCGCTCGCCCCCTTCACGTCAACGCGCCACACGTCGATGTGCTCGCCGAGGAAATCGAGTCCCTCGGTGGTGACGTAACCGTTGGTCACCATGACGGTGAACAGGCCGGCCTCGTGGCAGAGTCTCGCGCAGTCCCGGACGAACTCCGCCCAGATGACCGGCTCGTTGTAGGTGAACGCGACGCCGGGGCAGCGCTGGGCACGGGCCGATGCGACAACGTCTTCGGGTGTCAGCCGTGCCGAGCGCACGGACCCGTCATCGGGGCCCGCCCGGCTGATCTGCCAGTTCTGGCAGTGCCCGCACCGCATCGAACACCCCACGCTTCCCAGGGATAGGACGAGCGTCCCGGGCCGGTAGTGGAACACCGGCTTCTTCTCGATAGGGTCCGCCGCGAGCGAGGAGACGAGTCCGTAGGTCAGGGCCTCGAGCGTCCCGCCGGTGTTGCGCCGCACGCCGCACACGCCGGTGTGGCCCTCGGCGATCAGACACCGCCAGGGACAGAGCGCGCAGCGGATCCGGTCCCCTTCCCGGCGCCACACTTCGGCCACGTGCATGATCGGCCTCCCGTCAGTCCGGGGCGATCATCACCCGGTCGCGACCGGACTCCTTGGCACGGTAGAGCGCCCGGTCGGCCGCCTCGAACAGGGTGTCGGCATCCGTGGCCGACGGCCCGGCCGCAGCAAGCCCCACCGAGAGAGTGATACCCACTTCCTCGCTGCGGCCGGCAGTGGCGACGGTAACGCGAGTGGCTGCGATGGCCTCGCGGAGCTTCTCCGCGACCGCGTAGCCGGCCGTCTTGCCCACTCCGGGAAGGATGAGGCCGAACTCGTCGCCGCCGTACCGGGCCGGGATATCCGTCTCACGGACACACTCACGCATCGCCGCTCCCACCGCCTGCAGGACCGAGTCCCCGGCAGCATGCCCGTGTCCGTCGTTGATGGCCTTGAAGCCGTCCAGGTCGATCATCAGGAGCGTCAGCGGCGCACCGTAGCGGCGGTGACGCGCGACCTCGTTTTCCAGCCGCTCCGAGAAGCCCCGGCGGTTCCACAACCCGGTGAGCGCATCGAGCGTCGCCGACTCCTTGAGGGACTCGTTACTCCGCTCGAGCCGCTTTCGTTCGAGCGGGAAGCACATCTCCCAGCTCGAATCCCCACCGAGCACCGCGATCGCGTGCTCGACGCAGGTGTCGTAGCCGCAGGCGCCGCAGTCGAGCGCGTCCGCACGGTCCGCGAACTCGCCTTCGGCCAGGCACTCATCGATCTGTGCATCGGAGAAGCGCGCCCCGGCCACCGGATCGGGCACGAACGAGCGTCCGAGAGCGAGCGGAGGCAGGTGCTCCAGAACCGAGCGCGTGTCTACGGGCACCGCGGCAAGGGCTGCACCGCGTGCGGGCACGCTGAAGAGTCCCCTCTTCGCATACCGTGAGAGCTCCGATCCCACGGCGGGGCCGTCGATGCAGCTGTCGCAGTAGAGCATGTCCACGATGATCGGGCCGGTCTCACCCCGCTCGATGGCACCGAGCACGCCGGTTATCTGCGTCGCACCGCGAACGCTCACCACATCCCGGGAGGTCATGTCCCGTTCGGCGAGCGTCGTTCGGGGGAAGCCGTCCGTGAGCGACAGCTCCTTGGCCAGATCGGGCTTCCAGGAACCCGGCGCAGCCCTCTGTCCTGCCGGGACTCGAGGCGTCGGCCAGGACAGAAGCTCCCTTAGCTCATCGAAGCCGATGGCCACGTCCACCGCCCCGCCGAACGCCGGATCGCCCGCTTCATCCTTCCGCGCGTAGCACGGCGACGCGTACACGACCGCGGTGCCCTCCGGGTACACGCTCTTCACCAGGCGGGCCTGGGCCTGATAGGGAGGGAGCACCGGCGCGAGCAGGCCGACGAGCGCCGGATGGTACCGCGTCACCCACGCCACCGCGACCGGGCAGGTGGACCGCAGGACGATCGCACCGTCGGCACCGGCATGCACGCGCTCGTACTCGGCAGCGACGATCTCCTCGCCGAGCAGCGTGGTCTCGGTTGCGCTGAATCCCGACTCGGCCATAGCCCACTCAACATCGGCGAGCGTCATGGGGTGCAGCGCGGCGCGCCACTCGGTAGCGAGCACGGCGACGACCGGACGTCCCGACTCGAGAAGCTCGCGCACCCGAGGCAGGTCCTGGCGGACCACGTGGCCGCCGCTACCACACGCGTTCACGCACGCGCCGCACTTCACGCACCGCCCGGGGACGACTTCCGACCTCCGGCCGCTCACGCGTATCGCCTTGACGGGGCAGACCCTCACGCAGCCCCAACACTCGCGACACGAGTCGGGCGGGTTCTCTATGAGGAAGCCATCCCGGTTCACCGGCGCTCCGCTCCGCCGAGAGCCCCTGCCAGACCTGTCCGGCGCATGAGCAAGGCGAGCGGCCAGCCGAGACCGTAGAGCACGATCACCTGGCCGAGGGCGATCGCCACAACGCCTGCGATGTACATGACGAGCCAGCTGCCACCGAGATCGATTCCGAAGAACGGCTCCTGGGCGAATCCGAGGGCGGCGAGCATCGCGGGCAGGTACGCCGGGACGATGAGCGCGTTGGTCACCACCGGACCTGCGAGCGCGAGCGCCATGCGACTGCGGAACCGCCACGTCCACGCCGCGCCGAGCAGGGTCGCGAGCGAGCCGAAGACGACGTCGAGCAGCCCTACGGGGCCGACCTGCGCGATCAGAGAGGCGTTCGCGAGCGCAGTGCCGAGCGCGAGGCCGGGAATCGCGGCGGGCGTGAAGAGCGCGACCACCGTGAGCGCTTCGCTCACCCTGAGCTGCACGGGGCCCCAGCCGAGCTGGGCGGGCATCTGCAGAACCGCGAGTGTCGCTGCCGCGTAGACGGCGGCGACGACGCCGGCTTGGGCGACCGTCCGCGTCCTGCTTGCCGCTGCGGGCGTGCTCATTTCTAGCCCCTCGGCAGGCGGACCGTAAAGACCGATCCTTCGCCGACGGTGCTCGTCACGCTTATCGATCCGTGAAGGACGTCGACGGTAGCCTTCGCGATGGCAAGGCCGAGACCGAAACCGCCGCTGATCTCGGCTCGCGAGGCGTCGGAGCGGTAGAAGCGCTCGAAGATGTTGCGCAGGTCCTCGGCGGGGATGCCGACGCCCGTGTCGGCGATCTCGAATACGATCTCGTCCTTGGCGCGGTGCGTCGAGAGCGTCACGCGCCCGCCTTCGGGCGTGTACTTGCACGCATTGTCCAGGAGCACCGAAAGGATGTCCTCCACGCGGTCCGGGTCGCTCGTCATGAAGAGCTGACCCTCCTCGGGGCCGACGATCTCGAGGCCCTTGTCGTGGTGGTGGGTGGCAGCAGCGGCAAGCGCCTCCCGGGCAACGGCGTTCGCGTCGAACTGCACCGATTTCACGTGCACCACCTGGTCGCTCCGCACGAGCGAGAGGAGGTTGCCGCAGAGACGCGCCATCCTGCGCGACTCGCGATCGATGGCGGCAATAGCCTCGCCGCGCACCTCCGGGTCTTCGCCGCCCCACGCACGCAGGATGTTGACATAGCCACGGATACCGGCGACCGGAGTCGCCAGCTCGTGGGAGGCGTCGGCAACGAAGCGGGATTGCATCTCGGCCCGCTGGCGCAACCGGCCGATCAACCGGTTGACCGATCGAGCGAGTTCGCCGATCTCGTGTTCGCCGCTCTCCGGGAGCTGAACGTCGAGCCGGTCGGCATCGAGGGAATCCGCCGTCTGCCGCAGGTCGTTGACGAGCTTGAGCACCCATCCCATGCTCGTCTGCATCATGATGACCATGATCGCGAACGAAGACAGGGTGAGTGCAAGCATCGGCAGCCGGATGGAATCCATCGATGCCTCTTCGCGAAGCGGATAATACGCGACGTCGAGCACCCCGGCCTCTCCGCCGGGCAGCAAGAGCGTTTCGTGCACCACACGCACATCCAGGGCCGCGGGCGCGAAGAGTCCCGGCAGGGCTGTCCCCCGCTCCAAGACGGACTCCGTCCGGGCCCCCGTTTCGAGTACCGCGGCTCTCGCGGAATCGAGGCCGTCTACGTAGGCGATCTCGGAACCCTGCCAAATCAGAGTCAGTTCGCTGTCAAAGATTGCAACCTGGGGATCCGATGGCGCACGTCCACCGTATGTGAGTTCGACGAGGTGGAGGAACTCCTCGAGCGCCGACGCCACATCCTCCGGCGTCGCATCCTCGCCGTTCTCGAGATACCCGACAACCTCGGTCGCCTGAGTAGCCAGCACACGCTGCGTGGTAGAGGCCATGCGCCTCGGGCGGTCCGCAGCGGCGGATATCATGCTGTCCGACACGATCACGTAAGAGGTGAGCGCCATGCCGCCGACCGTCAGCACGGAGACGAGCACTGATGCGACAAGGAGACGGAACCTGAGCGAAGAGCGTCTCATCTAGCTGCGCGCGAAGAAGTAGCCGACACCGCGGATCGTCTGGATGATCGTGTTCTCGCGGTCGCCGATCTTGTTGCGGAGATGGCAGACGAAGACCTCGATCACGTTACTGTCGGTCGTCCGGTCCGAGCTCCAGACGGCAGCGAGGATCTTGTGCCGGGGAATCACGGTGCCCGCATTGGCGACGAGATACGCGAGCAGATCGAACTCCTTTGCCGTCAGGTCGAGCGGCTCGCCGTCCAGCGTCGCGCGCCTCGCCTGGACGTCGACCTCGACCCCGGAGGCACTCAGCGGTTGTCCGGCGCGCTCGTGCGCGGTGCGCTTGAGCAGCGCGGCGATGCGCGAGAGCAGCTCGGGTATCTCGAAGGGCTTGCGCAGGTAGTCGTCCGCTCCGGATTCGAAGCCCGACACGACGTCCTTTGTCTCAGCACGGGCGGTCAGCATCAGGATCGGCATGCGACTTCCGGACTCCCTGACCTGACGGGCGACCTCGAGACCATCCACGCCCGGAAGCATGAGGTCGAGGACGACCAGGTCCGGTGGGTCGTTCTGGAGGATCTCCAGGGCCGCAGTGCCGTCCGCCGCCTTCTCGACCCGGTAGCCGGCGTGAGCGAGTTCGAGTTCAACGAAGCGCGCTATCGTCCGATCGTCCTCGACGACCAGAATCCGTTCGCTAGACATCGTACCTCCCTGCCGGAGCCTACCTGCGTCAGATGATACGCCTTATGACTACACCTCGCCGCTTGCCAGAAGCGACTCGGCGATCTGCACGGCGTTGAGCGCCGCGCCCTTACGAAGCTGGTCGGCGACCACCCACATCGCGAGCCCGTTGGGCACAGTCGGGTCGGTGCGAAGCCGCCCGATGTACGTGTCGTCGGTGCCCTCCAGCAGAGCCGGCATCGGATAGACCGACTCCGATGGATCGTCCATAACGTGCACGCCCGGAGCGGCAGCGAGTGCGCGGCGCGCCTCGTCCACGCTGACGGGACGCTCGAACTCGACGTGGAGCGCCTCGGAGTGGCAGCGCAGTACCGGGACACGCACGCATGTCGCAACGATCTCGATCTGGGGTGCGTGCATGATCTTCTTCGTCTCGACGACCATCTTCCACTCCTCCTTGGTCGAGCCGTCGTCGAGGAAGACGTCGATCTGCGGGATGCAGTTGAACGCGATGCGGTGCGCGAAGTGGTCGGGCTCGATGTCCTCACCGCTGAGGAACGCGCGGGTCTGGTGATAGAGTTCGTCCATCGCGGCAGCGCCAGCGCCTGATGCGGCTTGGTAGGTGGCGACGACGACCCGGCGCACGCCCGCAAGATCGTGCAGCGGTTTGAGCGCCACGACCATCTGGATGGTCGAGCAGTTCGGGTTGGCGATGACGCCGTTGTGGATGCGGACATCTTCGGGGTTCACCTCGGGCACGACGAGTGGGACGTCATCGTCCATGCGGAACGCCGAGGAGTTGTCGATCATCACGCACCCGGCGTCGACGACCGCAGCGCGAAACCGCTTCGAGACCGATCCCCCTGCGCTGAACAGCGCGATGTCGATGCCCTCGAAGGAGCGCTCGGTCATCTCTTCGACAACGATCTCGCCTCCGGCGAACGGCAACCGCACGCCTTCGCTGCGCTTCGATGCGAGGGCGACAACGCGCTCGGCCGGGAACGAGCGCTGCTCGAGCACGGCGAGCATCTCGCGGCCCACCGCACCCGTGGCGCCCGCAACCGCCACGACCGGACGCTCGGGCATCCTCCTGTCCCACGCCATCTCAGCCCACCTCGCCGCAGGCCGGTGAGGTCTCGGCGCTGATCTCGTCGCTCTCGAGACCGAAGCTCGCATGCAGGGCACGCACCGCTTGCGCGACCTCATCCGCCGAGATAACGCAGGAGATGCGGATCGACGAGGTCGAGATCATGTCGAGGTTCACGCCGGCGTCCGCGAGTGCGCGGAACATCTGCGCGGCCACCCCGGGGTGGGTCTTCATGCCTGCTCCGACGAGAGAGACCTTGGCGACAGCCTCATCGACGACCCACGTCCGGGCACCCAGCTCGGAGACGACCGCGTCGGTCGCACGCCGTGCGCGGGCGAGGTCCTCCTTGGGGGTCGTGAACGAGATGTCCGTGGTGCCGGACTCCGACACGTTCTGGATGATCATGTCGACGTTGACGTTGGCGTCCGCGAGCCGTCCGAAAACGACCGCGGCCACACCGGGCCGGTCGGGCACGTCGCGGATGGTCACTTTCGCTTCCGAGGTGTCGTGTGTGACACCGGAGATGATCGCCTGTTCCATGGTCTCGTCGCCTTCCCTGACGATGGTCCCGTCGCCGTCGTGAAAGCTCGAACGGCAGTGGATGACCACGCCGTGGTTGCGTGCGAACTCGACGGAACGGAGCTGCAACACACGGGCTCCGGTGGCCGCCATCTCGAGCATCTCCTCGTAGGAGATCTCGTCGATCTTCCGGGCCGAGGGCACCACGCGGGGATCGGCGGTGTACACGCCGTCGACATCGGTGTAGATCTCGCAGACATCGGCCCCGATGCCGGCAGCGATCGCCGCCGCAGTGGTATCCGAGCCACCGCGTCCGAGGGTCGTGATGTGCCCGTCGGCGGTCATGCCCTGGAAGCCCGCGACGATGACGATGTGGCCCTGCTCCAGCGCCTCGCGCACGCGCTCCCCACGAACCTCCAGGATCTTCGCCTTGGTGTGGCCTGCATCGGTCACGATGCCGACCTGCGGTCCCGTGAACGAGATGGCTTCCTGGCCGAGGGAGTGGATGGCCATCGCCAGCAGCGCGATGGTCACCTGCTCGCCGGTCGCGAGCAGCATGTCCATCTCGCGCTCGGAAGGCTCCTTGCAGATGTCGTTGGCCTTTGCGACCAGCTCATCGGTGACATCGCCCATCGCTGACACCACGGCCACGACGTGGTCTCCCGCTTCTTTGCGGGCGACCAGGCGCCGTGCGACGTTCATGATGCGCTCGGTCGAACCGACCGACGTGCCGCCGAACTTCGTGACGACGAGGGCCATGCGCGGGTCTCCGTATCGCATACGAGCAGGGGCGTTAGCGCCCCATGGTTTCGACATAGTGTAGCACCGCTCACCGGCTCCCACTGAGGTCGCAAACGGACCGGTCGGCCGGTCGGCGGCAGGACTCCCGGGACGCGATCTCAGCACAAAGCCCCGGGGTCTCCCGCGCGGGAGCCGTTACCGACCGCGGCGGTGAATGCGGCGACCACGTCGGGGTCGAACTGGGAGCCCGCGCACGCCTCCAGCTCGGCGAGCCCCTCCTCCATCGTCCTGCCCTTGCGGTACGGGCGGTCCGCGATCATCGCCTCGTACGCGTCCGCCACGGCCAGCACGCGCGCGAGTATCGGGATCCGTGTCGCCTGCAGGCCAGAGGGGTATCCCGAGCCGTCCCACCGCTCGTGGTGGTGACGGACGAGCGGCGTGATGGGCCAGGGGAATGAGACCGGCTCGAGGATGTTCGCGCCGATGAGCGGGTGATGCCGCATCGTCGTCATCTCCTCGTCGCTCAGACGGCCCGGCTTGAGCAGGATGTCTTCGGGTATGCCGATCTTGCCGATGTCGTGCAGGTACGCTGCCATCTCCAGCGCCAGGTGCTGTTCGTGTGCAAGACCCATCTCCGCCGCGGTGAGCGTCGCGAAGTGGGCCACCCGGTCCGAGTGACCCCGAGTGTAGGGGTCCTTCGCATCCACCGCAGCGGCGAGAGAGCGTACGGTCGCGAGGTAGGAGTCGTGCAGATGGCCGAACGCCTCGACGGTGCCGATAGCGGTGGTCACGTGGTTGGCGATGGTGCCGAGCAGTCGGACGTCGTCGCCACCGAACCTGACTGCCCCGGAGCGACTCCCGACCGTCAGTGCGCCCACGGGGCCCTCCGAAGATACGAGCGGAGCGCTCATGGCCGAGACGGCTCCCGTGACTGCGTCGACGTGCGTGCCGCCCGCCTCATCTGAGGGATTGATGATGAGCGGTCGCGCTTCGCGCACGACCCAGGCGGCCAGCGACGCGCCGACGCGCTCCGGGTCCGCCGGCTCGATGCCGGCTCCACGCACCGCGCGGATCTCGAGCGCCGCACCTCGATCAGCGCGCATCGCCACGTACCCGGTATCCGCCCCGCAGGCACGCAGGGCGGAGTCGAGCGCGACGTCGAGCAGCGTCTCCAGCTCGAGGGTCGAGCCCACGAGCCGGCTCGACTCGTGGAGCGCGGATAGGTCAAGCGCCTTCTTCTCGAGACTCTCGCTGCGCTCCCGCAGGGCGACCGTCATGTCGTTGAAGTCAGCCCCGAGCCGCCCGATCTCCGTGTCGTCCGGGGCCTCGATGCGAACGCTGTAGTCGCCTTCGGCGACGCGACGGGCACCGTCGGCGATCTCGGTGAGGCTCGAGCCGATGCGTCGCGCAACGAACACGCTCACCACGCAGAACACGGCCGCCGATGCGAGGACCCACACGGCCACCGCGCCCGCCAGGGTCCTGCCGTCGATCGTCTCCTCGCCGGAGAGCGGTAGCACGAAGACAAGCAGCGAGAGAAGGCCGAGCAGCACGGACACGAGAAGGAACGGGAGTGCGATCTGGGCGGCGAGGCCGCCTCGAAGATGACGTCTCATGCGGCACATTCTAGCACCGAAGAAGCCCCGGACGGCGAGCGCCCGGGGCTTCCGATTCGTACGAGTATGGGTGGCCTACTCGCCGCAGCGCTTCAGGAGATACTCCCAGTAGGCATCCACGTCGGCCTTGACCTCCGCGAGCAGCTCCGCGTTCTCCGGCTTGAGCAGGTGACGGAAGCGGCCCTGTGGCTTGAGGAACTCCTCGATCGGCTTGAGGCCGTTCTTGACGAGGGCCTTGCTCGGGGTCGAGAGCTTCCACTCGCCGTACTCGACCTCGAACAGCGGCCAGTACCCGGTCTGCACGCCCAACTTGGCGTGCTCGATGGACTTGTTGTACGCCGAGCGCCAGCCGCGGGGGCACGTCGCCAGCACGTTCAGGAACGCAGGGCCGTCGACCGCGAACGCCTTCTCGGCCTTGGCCGTGAGGTCCTTCCAGTGGCTGATCGAGCCCTGTGCGACGTACGGGATGCCGTGCGCCGCGATGATCGAAGTGAGGTCCTTGCGGCGCTCGCGCTTGCCTTGCTGCGCTTTGCCGACCTCGGCGGTGGTCGCCCAGGCTCCCTTCGGCGTGGCCGAGGAACGCTGGATCCCGGTGTTCATGTACGCACCGTTGTCGTAGCAGACGTAGACCATGTCGTGGCCGCGCTCCATCGCGCCGGAGAGCGACTGCAGGCCGATGTCGTACGTGCCACCGTCGCCGCCGAACGCGACGAACTTGACCTTCTTGTCCGCCGGGATCTTGCCGGCGCGCTGCAAGCCCTTGAAGGCGGACTCTACGCCGGAGATCGTGGCCGCGGAGTTCTCGAAGGCATTGTGGATGAACGGGACCTTCCACGACGAGTAGGGATAGATGGTCGTGGAGACCTCGAGGCATCCCGTCGCGCAGCCTGCGATGACAGGCTCGGTGCCCGCGCCGAGGAGGATCTGCCGGACCGCGATGGAGGCACCGCAGCCGGCGCAGAGACGGTGGCCGCCCTCGAGGCGGTCCTCCCGGTGTGACAGTTCACGCAGTGTGGCCATGTCCGCTCCCTCCTCCTACCGCGCGCCGAGGTACTGCATGCCCGCTGGGGCCGTTGTACCGGTGGCGATGTCGGACAGGTCAGTGTAGACGCTGCGAATCAGCTCGAGCTTCACATCGCTGCCGCCGAGGCCGTACACGTAGTTCACGACCGGCGGACGATGCTCGGCATCGTAGAGCGCGCTGCGGGTCTCGAGATAGAGCGGGCCACCCTCGGCTCCGAACGACTCGGAGCGGTCGAGCACCGCGACGGCCTTCACACCGCGAAGCGCCGCGGCAAGTTCGGTTGCGGGGAACGGTCGGAAGCAGCGGATCTTCACGACACCGGCCTTCACGCCCTCGGCACGCAGCTGCTTGGCCACGTGCCGGACGTTACCAGCGGTGGAGCCGATGACGACGATCGCCAACTCCGCATCGTCCATCATGTCGGTCTCGATGAGGCCGAAGGGCCGCCCGGAGAGCTTCGAGAAGGCGGCGCCGACGCGCTCGACCACGGCCTTTGAGGCATCGATGGCCTCGCGCTGGGAGCGCTTGAACTCGAAGTACGGTCCGCCGAGGCCCGCGAAGTTGCCGTGGCTCACGGGGTTCTCGATATCGAGGAGTGCGTTCTCGGGCGTGTACTCGCCAACAAAGGACGTGACCGTCTCGTCGTCCATGACCTGGACGCGGTCGACCGAGTGCGTCGTGATGAAGCCATCCAGACATGTCATGACGGGAAGGAGCACCTCGGAGTCCTCGGCGATGGGAATCGCCATGAGGGTGTTGTCGTAGGCCTCCTGCGCAGTCTCGGCGAAGAGTACGATCCAACCCGCGTCGCGGGCGCCCATGATGTCGGAGTGGTCGCAGTGGATGTTGATGGGCGCGGAGAGCGCACGGTTGGCGTTGGCCATGACGATGGGCAGGCGCATACCGCTCGCGATGTAGAGCTCTTCCCACATGAGGGCGAGGCCCTGGCTCGCGGTCGCGGTCATCACCCGGGCGCCGGCGGCCGAGGCGCCGATGCACGCGCTCATCGCGGAGTGCTCGGACTCCACGCACACGTACTCGGTGTGGACCCGGCCCTGGGCGACGATCTTCGCAAACTCCTCGACGATAGTCGTCTGCGGAGTGATGGGGTATGCGGCCACGACGTCGGGCGCGCACTGACGGAACGCCTCGGCAACGACGCTGTTACCTGTTGTGGCAAGGGTCTTCTGCTCGGCCATCTTACTTCACCCCCGGGAGTTCGCAGCCCTCGGGGACCATCGTGATGGCCTCCACCGGGCACTCGTTGGCGCAGATGCCACAGCCCTTGCAGTGATCGAGATTGAAGGTCTCCGGGTCCGCCGCGAGCTTCTCGTCCGCCACGCGGACCGCGCTGTCGGGGCAGGAGATCCAGCAGATCAGACACTCCGTGCACGTCTCGACGTTGCGGACCGGCCGCATGCTGCGCCAGCCGCCCGTGACGTAATCACGGGAGTTCCCGGCGTCGGGGATCACTGCGCCCCGGGGGAACTGCGAAGCCTTCCAGGAGCCCATATCGGAGATGTCCCACTTGCTCATGCCACGGTCACCTCCTCGTAGGCTCGGTCGACGGAGGCCAGGTTGGCATCGATGATGTCCTGACCGAACTTCTTGCCGAAGGTCTTCTCGAGCAACGACTTGACCGAGTCGATCTCCACAGCGCCGGTGACCTTGGCCAAGGCGCCGACCATCGGCGTATTCGGGATGTCACGCTTGATAGTGTCGAGCGCGATGCCCGAGGCGTCGATACACGCCACGGTCACCGTGTCTGCCAGCCCGAGCGCCTTCTTGATCGCGTCCGGTGGCGTGCACGTGTTGACGATGATCGTTCCGTCATCGTCGAGCCCCTCGGCCACGTCGACCACGTCAAGCAGAGAGTCATCGAGGACGATGACGACGTCAGGATTCTCGATGTTGCAGTGGATATCGATCGGCTCTGGACTGATGCGGGTGAACGCCTTGATGGGGGCGCCCATGCGCTCCGGACCGTACTCAGGCATGGCCTGCATGTACTGGTCCGAGGCAAGCGCCGTCTCAGCAACCAGCTTGGCTGCCGTGACGGCACCCTGACCGGCGCGGGCATGCCAGCGGATCTCCGTCAGCTGCTGCACTCGTCTCCCCTTTCTCACCTCACGGGCACGCGATGAGGCTCATCGCAGTGCGGGTGTGGACAGGTCGCACAAGCATACGACTCACCGGCCGGTCAACGGACTTCCTGAGAGCGTCAGCGGCTCCGACGAATCGGTGAACGGCGAACAAATCCTGGGAATTCGCGCTCCCCTACAGCTCCCGGCGTGCCTCCAGGGCGCGGCCGAGGGTTACTTCGTCGGCGTATTCGAGGTCCCCGCCTACGGGCAGCCCGGATGCGATCCGGGTCACCCGGAGGCCGAGCGGCTTAAGCATCCGCGCCAGGTAGAGAGCGGTCGTCTCGCCCTCCACGTTCGTATTCGTGGCGACGATGACCTCGGTGACCCCGCCTCCGGACACCCGGTCGAGCAGCTCGCGAATGCGGAGCTGTTCGGGACCGATGCCGTCCATGGGCGAGATGACCCCGCCGAGGACGTGGTAGAGACCGCGGAACTCGCCGGTGCGCTCGATCGCGACCACGTCGCGCGGCTCCTCCACGACGCAGATGATCGATGCGTCGCGCTCGGGATCGGCACACACTTCGCACAGATCGGCCTCGGCGAAATCGAAGCACTGGGGGCAGAAGTGGATGGACCGCTTCACCTCGAGCAGCGCCTCGGCAAGCCTGCCGGCGACCTCCTCGTCGGAGCGCAGGATGAAGTACGCGATACGCTGGGCCGACTTGGGCCCGACACCCGGAAGGCGCTCCAGCTCCTCGAGCAGCCGGGCGATGGGGGGCGCATACAGCACGTCGCGCCGCCGCTACATCAGGCCGGGGATGTTCATGCCCCCGGCAATGGCTGCCATCTTGCTCGACGCGAGCTCCTGGGCCTGGCGAATTGCCTCGTTGACGGCGGCCGCCACGAGATCCTCGAGCATCGCGACATCGTCGGGATCCACGGCCGCCGGGTCGATGACGATGCGCTCCAGCTTCAAGTCACCGGTCATGACGGCCTTCACGGCACCGCCGCCGACGGAAGCCTCGACCGTTGCTTCTGTGAGCTCCTCCTGGACGCGGGCCATGTCGGCCTGCATCTTCTGCGCCTGCTTCATCATGCTTGCCATGTTGGGTTTCACGTGCTCATTCCTTTCCGTCGGTCTCGTGCGGATGCTCCGCGATCAGGGTCGCACCGAGCGTGTCCGCGAGCAGCTGTTCGACATCGTCAACGGGCTGATCGGCCGGCCCGGTCGTCGGCGGTGAGTCCGGTTCCGGCGCGGGTTCCGGCTCCGCACTGCTCTCAGCGGCCGCCGGGGCCCCGGCCGCAGCGGGCTCCGGCTCGGCGAGCGGCTCCTCGGCTGCCCGCACGGCGCCACGCCCGAGCTGGAACCGGAAGGGGGGTGCTCCGCCGAGCACGCTTGCGAATCCACGGCGGAGCAGCTGCAAGGTCTCGGTGTCGGAGGCCTGCTTCATGCGGAAGTGGGCGTCGGCCGGGAACTCGATGACGAGCGTGGCGCCGTCCGCATCGACATCCACCTCGGTGCCGTCGAAGATGGCGGCCCGAGTAGCCTTGAGTTTGCGGATCTCGGCGACCACTCCCGGCCATGCGCGCTTGGCCCTGGCACGGTCGAGCGGGCCGGTGGCCGTGGCCGGCTCGGGAGCCGGCGGTGCGACGGGGGCGGGCCCGGGGGCGGGCTTCGGGGCCGCAGCGTGGGCCGCAGGCTCCGTACTCGCTGCAGGCGCGGGAACCGGCTCCGCCGTCGCCGGCGGCGCGGAAGGTGCCGCAAGCGAGATGCCGGTTTCGAGCGCGGCGACCCGTTCGGCGAGCGCCTCGAGCGTCACCTCTCCTTGCGGGCGTGCGAGGCGCGTCAACGCGACCTCGAGGGAGAGCCGGGGGTCCGGAGACCATCGAAGCTCGCCGACGAGCTCGCCGAGGACTTCGAGCACGCGGGCGAGGCGGTCGGGGCCGAACTCGGCCGCCTGCCGGGTGAGGCGCGCGGCGTCGGCGCTCGTCGCATCGACGATACCGGTCGCATCGCCTACCGCCGAGACCACGTAGAGGTCACGGACGTGTCCGACGAACTCCCTGACAAACTCGGGGATATCCACACCGGCCGAGGAGATGCGGGCCACGAAGCGGAACGAGCCCACGACGTCACGGGCAAGGACGAAGTCCGCCGCCTCGAAGAGCAGCGCGCTGTCCACCTCGCCGAGCAGCCCTTCGACGTCGTCGAGAGAGATGTCGCCGCCCGTGAACGCGGCAAGCTGTTCGAGGGTCGAGATCGCGTCTCGCATCCCGCCGCCCGCGTGCTTGGCGACGAGCGTGAGCGCGCCCTCGGCAACGGTCATGCCTTCGCGCTCGGCTATCGTGCCGAGACGCTCCACGATGTCCTCCATGCCGATGCGATGGAAGTCGAAGCGCTGACAGCGGGAGTGGATCGTCTCGGGCACCTTGTGAGGATGCGTGGTACAGAGGACGAACACCGTGTGCGGCGGCGGCTCCTCGATGCTCTTGAGCAACGCGTTGAACGCGTGGGTCGAGAGCATATGAACCTCGTCGATGATGTAGACCTTCCAGCGCCCACGGGTCGGCGCGTATGCGAGCCGGCCGATGATCTCCTCGCGGACGACGTCGACCTGGGTGCGCGACGCGGCGTCGAGCTCGTAGACATCGGGATGGCGCCCCGCGGCGATGTCGACGCACTGGTCGCACGTTCCGTCCGGCTCGGCCGTGGGCCCCTTCTCGCACTCGAGCGCCTTGGCCAGGATCCGGGCGGTCGTGGTCTTGCCCGTTCCCCTCGGACCCGTGAACAGGTACGCGTGGGCGACGCTGCCCTCGGCGACCGCATTGCGCAGAGTGCGCGTGACATGCGCCTGTCCGACGACGTCATCGAAGCTTTGCGGCCGGTACTTCCGGTAAAGGGACTGGTGTGCCATCCGGGGCCTTTCGCGCGTCGTGTTCCTGCCGTCGAGTATAGCGGCCCCGACGACAACCGGCAGAGAGCCGCGACGCCCCCGAGCGGGACCCGGACGCTCGGCAGAGGACGCTTATGGCTGCTTCCTTCCGGATCTGACCAGGTTCACGCCGTACCGCCGTCCGGACCCCGCTCGGGGGCGTCGCACGCGGAGCACAGTATACGGGCTGCCGGACGCTTCGACCAATCCCGCTCGTCACGACGCGTCCTGGGAACATTCAAGGTACCAGGAAGGGAGGCCACCACGATGGACGAGCGTTATCGAGAGACCCTCAACCGACTTGCACGACATGACGGATGGCCTGCGGTCTCTATCTACCTTCCCGTTCACCGAGCAGGTCCGGAGACCCAGCAGGACCCGATCCGCCTCAAGAACCTTCTCACCGGGGCCGGTGAGGCTCTGGTGAAGGGGGGCATGCGGACTCCGGATGCCGAGGATCTCCTCGGCGAAGCATGGAGTCTACAGCGCGACCCGGCGTTCTGGCGTGAGGGATTCGATGGGCTGGCGCTCTTCATCGCAGCCGGGACGTTCGAGGTGTTCCGCACGACGCGCCAACTACCGGAGCGCCTGCGGGTCGGCCCGAGGTTCCTGCTCAGACCGCTCATGCCAGCCCTGAGTCCCGATCTCAGCTTCTTCGTGCTCGCACTCAGCCAGAAGCATGTGCGCCTGTTCGAGGGCACCCCCGATGAGATCCGTGAATTGGACCCGGAGGGAGTGCCGCAAGGCCTTGCCGAGGCGCTCAAGTACGACGATTACGAAACGCACGTGCAGTTCCACTCACGCACACCCGCCGGGGCTGCCGGCAGGGGACGGCGTGCGGCGATGTTCCACGGCCACAGCGCCGGCGAGAACCACAAGGACAACGTGTTCCGGTACTTCCGGATGGTGGACGCGGGGCTCAAGGAGCTCCTACCCGCCGACGTGCCACTGCTGCTCGCAGGCGTCGACTACCTGCTTCCCATCTACCGGGAGGCGAACACGTACGCGCATCTGCTCGACGAGGAGATCACGGGCAACCCCGACGAGGCAGCGGCACACGAGATACACGCCGAGGCACTCGCTCTGCTCGAGCCGTACCTGAACGCCGACGTCCACCGGGCCGTCGAGACCTTCACCGAGGGCCGGGGGAGCGACACCGCCTCCGGCGACCTGAGGCGCATCGTGCCAGCGGCACTCGAGGGGCGGATCGACACGCTGATCGTCGGGGACCAGGACACCGCGTGGGGAATGTACGACACCGCCGCGGACCACATGACCCTGCGCTCGCATCCGGACAACGGCGACATCGACCTGCTCGACCACGCGGCCGCGGCCACGCTGCTCCACGGTGGCACGGTCCACGTGCTCCCGGCCGAGGAGGTGCGCGAGGCGACCGGTTCTGACGCGGCGGCGGTGTTCCGGTACTGAGCCGCGAACGGAGGTCATCCGATGTCCACTCGCGAGAGGGCGGTTGACGCGTGAACGAACAGGCGCCGCCGGGGCCCGAACGCACCTCAGCGGAGATACAGCAGGAACTCGCCGAGGAGCGCACGGTGATGGCGCTGCAGCGCACAGTGCTCGCCAACGAGCGCACGCTCAACTCCTGGCTGCGAACCGGTCTCGCCATCATCGCTGCGGGATTCACCATCGGCATCGTCCTGGGCAGCGAGGGGCCGATAGGCCCCGCACGGGCATTCGGAGTGGCGCTGATCGCCGCCGGCGGTCTGGCGTGCGTCGTCGGGCTCATCCGGTACCGGGCGCTGCGCGCAAGACTGGCTCCCGAGGAGGTCTCATCGGTCCCGATGTGGCTGCTGGAGCTGCTCGTCGGCCTGCTGCTCGTCGTCTCGCTGGTAGGAGCGCTGCTGCTGCTCCGCTGGTTCTAGCGACACTCCCCACGGGCGCCAGGGCCATACGTGGCGCTCGCCCGTCCGTGGGGCGCCCCTATGGGGAACACACTGGACAAGTGACCGTGTGCGAAACAGGAAGGCGGGAGGACCGTGGCCAAGTTTTTCTGGCTGTATCTGCTGACTACACTGGTGTTTTTCGCTATCGACCTCGTGTGGCTGTCGACGGTCGCCCAGGGGTTCTACCAGAACCAGATAGGCCCGCTGCTCAAGAGCCCGTTCAACCTGCCGGTCGCGGCAGGCTTCTACCTCTTCTACATAGTGGGCATCCTCATCTTCGCCGTGCTCCCGGGCATGGAGAAGGGCTCTCTCTTCGAGGTCGTGTGGCGAGGCGCGTTGTTCGGTGCGCTCGCCTACGGCACGTATGACCTGACGAACCTCGCCACGCTGAAGGGCTACACCTGGCAGGTGGCCGCGGTGGACATGGTGTGGGGCACCGTGCTCACCGGCACCGTGTCGGCGGCGAGCTACTACATCGCCCGCTGGCTCAACGTGTAGGCGGCAACAGGCGCTCCCTGACCTGTCCGGTCTGATGCCAACACGCGTCGGATATCGCGTGTTCAAACCTGCCCGGAGATGGGAGTCCTCGTGGTTGTCCGTCGGAGCAGCGAAGCACGTTCCGGGTGGCGCGCGCACCCGGTGTGGACCGCCGTCATCGTTGTCGCGATCGTGGTGCTGCTGGCGATCGCCGGCTTCGTCGTGTGGGCGCTCACGCCCTACCGGGCCGATGAAGCTGCACTCGAGGCTATGGCGAGCGGCGGGGGTGTGACCGTCACCGAGCAAGCCGCGGGCATCGTCTTCGCCCCCGATGGCGATCCGTCAGTCGGCCTCGTACTCTACCCTGGCGGCCGCGTCGAAGCCTCCGCTTATGCACCGCTCGCCCGCGCGGTCGCCGAGCAGGGCTACCTGGTGATCATCCAGCCGATGCCGCTCAATCTCGCCGTCTTCGGCATCGGGAGTGCGGACGACGCATTCGGGGCCCATCCTGATATCGCGGCGTGGGCGGTCGGAGGGCACTCGCTGGGCGGAGCCATGGCCGCCGAGTTCACCGCACGTGAGCCGGGCCGCATCTCGGCACTCGTGTTACTGGCAGCGTATCCGGCCTCCTCCGACCTCTCCGGCGAGACCTTCTCCGCGCTCACGATGCGCGGCAGCGAGGACGGTCTCGTCAGTGTCGAAGAAGTCGAGGAAGGCCAGCTCAAGCTGCCGCCCGGCTCGGTGTTCAGCGCGATCGGCGGCGGCAATCACGCGGGCTTCGGCTCGTACGGCGAACAGAACGGCGACGGCCCCTCGGCGCTCCCCCGGGGGGTCCAGGCGCAGATCGCCGCCGAGGCGATCGGAGAGCTGCTCGCGGCTGTCTCCGAGTAGCCGCTCGCAAGCACGCCGCCGGGCGGATATTCACCTGGTAAGCTGCTCAAGAACACGGTCCGAACCGCCGATATCCAGATACAGGGAACCGCGTTCCCCTGTCGCGGCTGCGCACCTCACGCGCATGCCGGCGACCGATGGCTCGAGAGGGGTGTCGCATGCCGCTGGACGAGAGGCTTCTCGAGCTGATAGACCGCGTGCATGGGGACTCCCCGAACCCCGTTGTCGGCGTGCTGCCCGACCTCACCGTGTGCTATGCGAACCAGGCAGCCGCCCGGGAGGCCGGCGTGGGGCCGGAGGATCTCATCGGCACCGTGTGTCACGAGTCGCTGGCGGACTCCGGCGTGCCGTGCCCGGGCTGCCTCGCCGGCGAGGTGTTCCGGGACGCAACCGCCCGGTCACGCACCCGGCACACGAGCGGCCCGAGCGGCAGCGAGCGATGGGTCGTCGAGCGATGGCAGCCGATCGTGGACGAGGCCGGGGCTGTCGCGTGCGTGCTAAGGGCCTCCTACGACGAGACGGAGTCCCGCCTCGCCGCGCTCGAAGCGGGCCCCAACGCCGAGATCAGAGCCGAACGCGACCGCATGCAGCAGTTCCTCGACGCGACCGCTGCCGTCATCATGACGGTCGATCACGACGGAATCGTAACCCGCATCAATCGGACGGGAACCGAGATCCTCGGCAGGACGACCGGCGAGATCGTCGGCAAGAACTGGCTCGAAGAGTTCGTGCCGCTGGAGCAGCGCGACGAGTGCCGGGACCGTTTCCGCAGGATGCTCGGCGGCGATGCCTCGCCCAACGAGGCCCCCTGCGAGCACGACGTACTGCGTCCCGACGGCAGCGTGCGACGCATCGAGTGGCACAACGCCGTGATGCGAGACGAGTCGGGCACGGTCACGGGCCTGCTCTGTTCCGGCATCGACGTGACGCGCCGCCTGGCCGCCGAGGAGGAGCTGCGGTTCCGCTCGGCGGTACTGGACAAGGCGAATGACGCCGTGGTGGTTCACGACCCCGTCGGGGTCCCCGTCTACGCCAACCAGCGCGTATGCGCCATGTGCGGGTACAGCCGCGACGAGTTCCTGGCGCTCGAGGCGTTCGGCTGGCTCGATCCCGAGCATCGCGAGGTGCACGAGACGGTGCGCGAGACGCTCGCCCGAACGGGTGCGGCGATATTCGAGACCCTCTACCTCGCGAGGGACGGGACCCGCATCCCCGTCGAGGCGCACGCGACCGCCACCGAGGTGGGCGGGCGCAACGTCATCGTGACTGCGGGAAGGGACATAACCGACCGCAAACGCTCGGAACAGGCGATGAGCCGCCTCGCGTTCTACGACCCGCTGACCGGGCTCGCTAACCGCGCGCTCTTCCTCGACCGTCTGCGCCATGCAGCGTCGGCGAGCCGGCGCACCGGCGAGCGCCTCGCGATCGCATTCGTCGACCTCGACCACTTCAAGACGATCAACGACAGCCTCGGCCACCCGACCGGTGACGCGGTCCTCATGGAGATCGCACAACGCGTCAAGGCCCGCATGCGCGACGCCGACACCGTGGCGCGACTCGGCGGTGACGAGTTCACGGTCCTGATGTCGGGTATCGCGACCGCGGACGATGCCGAGCGTGTGGCCGCGAAACTGCTCGAGTGCTTCAGGGAACCGGTGACCGTCTCCGGGCGGGAGATCTTCGTCACGGCGAGCATCGGGGTCGCCCTCGGCTCGACCGACGAAGACGAGGACGTCGGCGCCCTGCTCGGCCGGGCGGACACGGCCATGTACCGGGCCAAGCACGGGGGCCGCGACACCTACTGCCTGCATGACGCGGCACTCACCGAGGAGACGCGGGAGCTCTTCGGGCTCAAGAACGACCTGCACGGCGCCGCCGAGCGCGGCGAGCTCGAGCTTCGTTACCTGCCCATCGTGCGCGTCGGCGACGGTGTCGTGACCGGCGTCGAGGCGCTCATCCGGTGGAACCACTCCGAAATGGGCCAGATCGCCCCCTCGACCTTCCTCCCGCTCGCCGAGGAGTCCGGACTCATCGTGGAGATCGGCATCTGGGTGATCCGTGAGGCGTGCGAGCAGTTCGGACGGTGGCGAGCCGCCGGGCTGCTGAGCGATGCACGCCTCACGGTGAATCTCTCGGCACGGCAGTTCGCGGACCCGACGCTTGCGCGGCGCATCGGGACGCTGCTCTACGAGAACGGTTTCGAGCCGTCGTCGCTGGAGCTCGAGATCACCGAGGGCACCTTCAGAAGCGGAGAGAGCCTGAACGCCATCTGGAACGAACTCCGCGACCTCGGTGTCCGCATCTCCATCGACGACTTCGGGCGGGGGCACTCATCCCTCGACCAGCTGCTGCGCTTCGAGGTCGACGCGATCAAGATCGACCGCGAGTTCGTGCGCGGCCTCGGTCGCGACGCCCGCTCCACGGCGGTCTGCCGTGCGGTCATCTCCATCGCACACCAACTCGGGATCACAGTCGTGGCCGAGGGCGTGGAGACCCGCGTCCAGCATGCGTGCCTGCGTGCCGAGCGCTGTAACGAGATGCAGGGCTACCTGGTGAGCCCGGCGCTTCCCGCGGGATCGCTCGAGCCGCTGCTGCGCGAGCCCACGCTCATGCAATGGCGCGAGCAGCCATCCGCTCGCTGAGCGAGGTCGCTCACAGCGCCGCCGCGACGCGCGCCGCAAGCCGCACGTTGGCGTAGACCAGCTGCCGGTTGGCCTCCTCGCTCGCACCGTCCGTGGCCTCGTGGATAGCGGCCAGCAGGAACGGTGTCACGTCCTTGCCCGTCACTCCCTCGGCTTCCGCCGCAGCCAGCGCCCCGGCGGTGATCCGCTCGAGCTCGACCGGATCGAGTGCGTGGCGCCCCTCGATGGGGTTCGCCACAACCGTGCCGCCGGCGAGCCCGAGAGCGCGCTTCGCGTCGATGACACGCGCGATCTCCGCCGGCGACTCGACCCGATGCGGAACCGAGAACCCGCTCGTCGGCGTGTAGAAGGCAGGGAAGTCATCGGTGCGGTAGCCGAGTACGGGCACCCCGACCGTCTCCAGGTATTCGAGGGTCAAGCCGATGTCGAGCACCGACTTCGCTCCCGCACACACGACGGCGACGTCGGTTCGCGCGAGCTCCTCGAGATCCGCCGAGACGTCGAAGGTGTGCTCGGCACCCCGGTGCACGCCACCGATGCCGCCCGTCGCGAAGACGCGGATCCCCACATGGGCCGCGGCGAACATCGTTGCTGCGACTGTGGTGCCGCCGTCGTCTCCCCGGGCCGCCAGCACCGGCAGGTCGCGTCTGCTCGCTTTGGCGATATCGCGGGCGGAGGCGAAGCGCTCGATGTCGTGGGCGGCAAGGCCGACGGTGAGCACGCCCTTGACCACGCCGATCGTGGCGGGCACCGCACCTTCCTCGCGCGCGACTCGCTCGGCTTCGAGCGCGCACTCGAGATTCGCCGGGTACGGGAAGCCGTGCGTGATGATCGTGGACTCCAGGGCGACGACCGGCCGGCGCGCCTCGAGCGCGCTCGCCACCTCGCGCGAAACGGCGAAGACACTTCGCATCACTGCACCGCCTCCATCTCTGCCTCGACAGCGCGCCGGTCAAGCTCCGGCGCGACCGTGTGTTCACTTCTCAGTGTGATCCCCGCGCATGCCGATGCGAACAGCGCCACCCTGGGTGCACCGTGTCCCGCCAGCGTCGACGCGACCACGCCGGCCATGAATGCATCGCCGGCACCGGTCGCGTTCGCCACGGCCGATCCGGGTGCCGGGAGGCAGCCCGCGCCCTCGGCCGCGGCCCAGGCGGTGCCGCGATCGCCCGCGGTGACGTACGCCGCCGAGGCGCCGAGAGCCACAAGCGTGCGTGCCGCGAGTGTCGCGCCCCCGGCGGAGCGCTCGAACTCGGTCCCGCAGAGCACCCCGGCCTCCAGCACGTTCGCGTGGACGGCTGCCGCCCCGGGCAGCAGCGGGCTCAACCGCGCGGCCTTTGCCGCCGACACGCACTCGAGAAAACGCGGCGTGACCGGCAGGATCTCGCGGATGCGAGCCAAGGTGTCCACGCGCAGGTTCGCGTCGAGCACGAGGGCGTCGACGACCCCGAGCCCTTCCAGTGCCGAGGACACCTCCGCCGGACCGACATCGTCAAGCGCGCGCATGTCAGAGACGGCCGCGGCGAGGTCCCCGTGCTCGTCGAGGACGGCGAGGTAGACGGATCCCGTCATGCCCGGAGCGGAGATGCTGCGGCTCACATCGATGCCCGCAGATTCGCACTCGGCGCGACGTGCACGCCCGTTCACATCATCGCCAAAGGCGGTCACGAAGCAGACCTCCACATCGAGCCGGACGAGGTTCTCCGCCACGTTCCGCCCGACGCCGCCGGCGGTGACACCGACGTGACCGGGATTGGAGTCGCGCGGCGTGAATGCCGCATCCGGCACCCCGACGATGTCGGTGTTGGAACCCCCGATGACCAGTACACTGCTCACGCCGCACCCCCTTGCGGACCTCGACCGACCTGTCCGCGCGCGTCTCGTGCCACCTGTCAGGGTGTCCCTTCAGCGCCCGCCTGTAAACCGTCACTACCCGGGCGGCCTGGGGAACACTCTCGACGAGACCGAACGAGAGGGAGGGCCCGTGGCCGAGGAAGCGTACGCACCGGATCAGTACGACGTCGTCGTGATCGGCGCAGGACCGGCGGGGCTCACCGCCGGGATGTACTGCGCGCGACAGGGGCTGCGGACCGCCGTGGTCGGTGGCGAGGTGGGCGGACAGGCGGGCTGGGCGGGCAAGATCGAGAACTACCTCGGCTGGCAGACCATCACCGGACCCGAGCTCGTGGAGGCGTTCCGCGAGCACGTGGCTCAGTTCGATGTGACGTGCTTCGAAGGCCAGCTCGTCAACGCGCTCGTGCCCGACGCGGGCGGCGATGGCACCTTCGGGGTGTACACGCGCGAGGGTGGGGCCCTTACCGCGCGCGCGGTGATCATCGCTACCGGCAAGGCGCCCAACCGCCTCTCGGTACCCGGAGAGACCGAGCTCATCGGCCGGGGCGTGTCCTACTGCGCAACATGCGACGCCGCCTTCTTCACCGGCGCGGACGTGGCCGTCGTCGGGCCCGGGGATTCGGCAGCCGAGGCAGCTCTCCAACTCGCGCGGCTCGGAGCGAGACCGACCATGATCTCCGAGCGGGCGCTCAAGGTCTCCGAGAAGCTGGGCGCCGCCCTCGATGCCGAGGAGGCGATCACCGTCCGCACCGGCGTCAAGGTGGTGCGAATCGACGGCGAGGGCGCGGTCGCCGGCATCACCGTTCGAGACATCGCCTCACGGGCCGAGGAGACCCTGCCGGTAAAGGGCGTCTTCATCGAGACGGGCGCGATCGCTGCCGCCGAGTTCACCGCGGGGCTCATCGAGACGAACGAGAAGGGCGAGATCGTCGTCGACAAGCGCTGCGCGACGAGCCTTCCGGGCATCTACGCGGCGGGCGACGTCACCGACGGCCTCGGCAAGCAGGTCATCATCGCCGCGGGCGAGGGCGCACGAGCGGCTGTGGCTGCCGGAAAGGACCTGAAGCAGCGCTGAGCGACGCCAGGTTCCAGGCTAGACGCGGAGCGTCGCCACCAGTCGCGCCGGGTTCTCAAGCAGCCCGAACACCGCTCCGACACCGTTGACGACGATGTCTGACGCTTCGACCGCGGCAGACGCCGCTCCCTCGTCACCTATGACGCTGACACCGATCGCTGCCGCACGCAGCATCTCGGCGTCGTTCGCCCCGTTGCCCACGGCGATAACGGTGTCGCGGCCGAGCGATTCGACGAACGCGAGCTTCTGGGCGCCCTCGCCGCCGGCGGAGATCACATGCACGTCGATCTCAAGCTGTTCGCGCAGGCGCGGGGCCGCCCCGTGTGTGTCAGCCGTGATCGCGGTGACATGCAGCCGATCGCGAATGGCAGCGATGCCCTCGGGGACGCCCGGCAGCAGCGAGCCGTCGCGCGCTATCGTGCCGTTGACGTCCAGCACGAGGTGCTCGAGAGAAAGCGCACCTACGCCGGGTATCTCGATGTGCAACAC
>Ga0114946_10000321_pt1 | contig 30978 bp, 25 predicted proteins | sample WalLakDeSediment_FD_88676 | JGI IMG/M metagenome (GOLD analysis project Ga0114946, IMG submission 88676) | Lake sediment microbial communities from Walker lake, Nevada to study Microbial Dark Matter (Phase II) - Walker Lake 11/02/13 Deep Sediment | ecosystem: Environmental > Aquatic >... | reverse complement strand
ACGTGCTGACCAGCCACAGGTGGACACCCCTGGCGTTCGGCAATGCGCAGCATACGATCATGGTTGAGGTCGAAGGTCAACAGACGCACGTGTAGGGGCGAATTACATTCGCCCATGCATGAAATTCACCAATAACCCACCGATAAAACCGAATGCCGAAATTGAGGTTGTAAAATGAACGTACAAAATAGATAAATGAACAAACAACTCGCATTCTTCTTTGATGCATCTGCCTGTTCGGGCTGCAAGACCTGCCAGGTGGCCTGCAAGGACAAGCACGATTCCCCGCCCGGTGTCCGGTGGCGGAGGGTATATGAGGTGTGCGGGGGAGAATGGAAGAAAGAGGGCGCCGCATGGAAGCAGGACATTGTTTCATACAATATGTCGGTGGCCTGCAACCATTGCGAAGATCCGATCTGCATGAAAACCTGTCCCAATAAGGCCATTTTTAAGAATGAGGCAGGTGTGGTCCTGATCGATCCGCGCAAATGCATGGGCTGCCGCTATTGCGAATGGAGCTGCCCTTACGGCGCACTGCAGTTCGACCGCCGGCATAAGGTGATGACCAAATGTACGCTGTGTATCGACTATCTTGAGGCCGGGCAGCTGCCGGCTTGTGTGACGGCTTGTCCCATGAGGGTGCTCGACACAGGCGACCTGCAACAACTGGAGCAGCGCCATGGCCGCAACCGCGAGGTCTATCCATTCCCGAAAGAAAAATACACCGCCCCTGCCATCGTGGTAAAACCCCACCCATCAGCAAAAAAGGAAACCGCACCCAAACTCTCTGTCACAAATATTGAAGAGGTCACCAAAATTTCATGATTTTTGTATATATAAATAAAATTCTGGGCGAAAAATATTTCGCCCCTACTTTAATAATTCACAACCCCCATGCAAACCATCGTCTTCGCATCCAACAATCCCAATAAATTAAAAGAGATAAAGGCCATACTGGGGCAGGAGTTCTCGGTCCTGGGCCTTCAGGATATCGGATGTGCCGAAGAGATTCCCGAGCCGTATGACACCCTTGAAGAAAATGCACTGGCGAAAGCGCGGTTTGTTTACACCAAATTCGGTTATGACTGCTTTGCCGATGATACAGGCCTGGAGGTTGAAGCCCTTGGAGGCTTGCCTGGTGTGCAGTCGGCACGATATGCCGGAGAGCAAAAAAGCAGCAGCGATAACATCAGCAAATTGCTGAAGGCGCTCCAGGGCAGTGAAAACCGCAACGCGCAATTCCGCACCGTGATGGCGCTCATTATTCAGGGGGAGGAATTCCTTTTTGAAGGCACCGTTGCAGGCCGGATCACCCATGAACCCAGCGGCAGGGGTGGTTTCGGCTATGATCCGGTTTTCGTACCCGACGGCTACGACCAAAATTTCGCAGAGATGCCCGAAGAAGAAAAAAACCGCCTCAGCCACCGTTTTGCCGCATTAAAAAAAATGACGAATTTCATGTTGTCTTCCAAACATTGAACGGGAAAAGGTCTGGCAATCGCCGGCTGCAAAGCCAAATACAGTTACAAACATTTGATATTCGGGCCCACCACCAGCAAATGAAATCGCCATGCCATAGGCCTTTCACACCCATGGAGATGATTATAAGCGTTGTGCGTAGAACATAAGGCATGGTTAACAGAGCGGCCTTCAGACCTTTAGACATTCAGACCTTCAAACATTTAGACAAAATATCAACAGAAATTTGGCAGTATAAATAATAATGTATATTTTTGCATTAATATTGCATATTTATGCGTTTTTATGAAGAGAATATTTAAGGTGGTTTTCAAGGTCGAAATAGAGACCATGTTTAATGGCAACGGATCGTTGAGTCTTCCCAGGATGGATCATCTTGCCATGTTGTGCACCAACCTGCAAAATTCAGGATTACAGGTTTTGATGGTATCTTCCGGGGCCATTGTACTGGGATCGGCCAGGCTTGGCCTCGACGCTCCTCCTAAAGGTGTTGTGCAGAAGCAGGCCGTCGCGGCGGTCGGCCAGGCAGAATTAATGAGATTGTACCAGGTATGTTTTGACGGTTACGACCAGAAAGTGGCCCAGGTTTTGCTTACAAACGATGTGATTACCAATCCCGTAAGAAATAAAAATGCCTGCGCCACTTTTTACAAGCTGCTGGAGAAGGGCATCATTCCCATCATCAATGAGAATGACTCCGTTTCGACCGACGACATCATTGAAAACGACAATTATCCGCTTGCCCTGATCGTGGCAAACATAACAGATGCCGATGCGATCGTTGTAAAAACATCGAGGGAAACCGACTATCAACTGGTACTGAAAAACAGCGAAGTCGTGCATGGCATCCACGAGGGGGATCTATACAGGCTTGCAGATGAGCTGGATTCAGGGTTATATGAAGTTACCGCAACGATCGGGGGATTTCCATCCCATATAAACAGAGACAGCATGTTGCCTGAAAAACCAACCAAATAACATCGCGATGGATCATGGTGCATACAGGGCATTGCTCAAGCATTGCCGCAAGATCGTTTTAAAAGTGGGCACTTCAACGTTGTGTTATCCCAACGGTCGTTTAAATTTTCAACGGATTGAAAGCCTGGCTGCAGCCATTTCTGACCTGCAAAGATCGGGCAGCAGCGTGATCCTGGTGTCATCAGGGGCCATTGCAGCGGGTTCGGGACGCATGGGGATCAAAGCCAAGCCCACCGGTTTGGCCGAAAAGCAGGCGTTGGCCGCCCTGGGGCAAACCGGTCTGATGAAGATCTATCAGAAGTTCTTTGACACCAGGGGGCAGCAGGTTGCCCAGGTCTTGCTCACAAAAGACATTACGGTGATTCCGGAACGGCGCATCAATGCTTCAAACACCCTGAATGCCCTGGTTGACATGGGCATCATTCCCATCATCAATGAGAACGACACGGTTGCAACTGAAGAGATAGAGTTTGGCGACAACGACACCTTGTCGGCCTATGTGGCATGCCTGGTAGGCGCCGATCTGCTGGTCATGATGACAGATATTGACGGCCTGTACTCGGCCGATCCCCGCACCAACCCGGAAGCCATTCTGATACCGCTGATCCGTGACATCACCGAAGAAATGAAAACGGCGGCAAAAGATACGGTCAATAGTTTTGGCACAGGTGGGATGGTTACCAAGCTCCATGCAGCGTCAATTTGCCAGGTTGACAACATCCCGGTGGTGATTACCAACGGGAATAACCCTTCTCACCTGCATGATATTATTTCGGGAAAACCAAAAGGGACCTTGTTTTTTTGGGATGAAGATCCTTTTTAAACGACACGGACTCATTGACAGAATGTATTAATATGTTTCTACTGCCCAAATGGCGGGTACTTAACTTCCATTTGATTTTACAGATTCACGCAGGTGTCAGAAAGCTGGCCGCAAGCATCTGTAAATCACCAATAAACAGCATGTTCAGCGAGGGAGAAATACTCATAATAAACTCAAAATCTATACTTAATACAATTCACAATCATGAATATAACAGAAACTATCCGCCAATTGGGCAAACATGCCAAAGGGGCTTCAAAAACGCTTTCAGGTTTATCAACTGATCAAAAAAACAAGGCCTTGCTGCTTGCGGCGGACTTTCTGGAGGAGCGATCCGCGACAGTTTTGCGTGCCAATCAGCTCGATATGGAGGCTGCGGAGGCCAATGGGGTGAAAGGGGCGCTGCTTGACCGGCTCAGGCTGGATACTGCGCGGATCGGGGCTATGGCCGAAGGCCTCAGACAGGTGGCCCTGCTTGACGACCCTGTGGGGGAAGCCTTGTCCATGAAAAATCGTCCGAATGGCTTGCAGATTGCCCAGGTCAGGGTGCCGTTGGGAGTGATCGGGATTATTTACGAGGCAAGGCCCAATGTGACTGCCGATGCGTTTGCGCTGTGCCTGAAAACCGGGAATGCCGTGATCCTCAGGGGCGGAAAGGAGGCCATCCATTCCAACAAAGCCATTGTGCAGGTGATACAACAAGCCCTGAAAAAGGCCGGCATCGTTGAATCGGCCATTCAACTGGTGGAAGATACAAGCAGGGAAAGCGCGGTAGCCATGATGAAAATGAGTGAATACCTCGATGTGCTGATACCCAGGGGTGGTGCCGGTCTGATCAAAACGGTGGTAGAAAACAGCCAGGTTCCGGTATTGGAAACGGGTGTGGGGAATTGCCACGTCTATATCGACCAGTGGGCAGATCATGAGAAGGCCATCCCAATTATAGTCAATGCCAAAACCCAGCGGCCGGGAGTATGCAATGCCATGGAGACCCTGCTGGTGCATCAGGGTGTTGCCGATGAACTGCTTCCGCAAATTGGCAAAGCCCTGCAGCCATTCAAGGTGGAGATCAGGGGCGACGACACAGCAATACGTCTCATTGAAAACGCACTGCCTGCCACGGAAGAAGACTGGGGTACCGAGTACCTGGACATGATACTTGCCGTCAGGGTTGTTGGGTCACTGAAGGAGGCCATTGACCATATCGACCGTTATGGCACAAAGCATTCTGAAGCCATTGTCACCGAAAATTATACAAATGCCCGGCAGTTTTTGCAGCAGGTCGATGCGGCAGCCGTTTATGTCAATGCTTCCACCCGTTTTACCGATGGCTTTGAGTTTGGTTTCGGTGCGGAAATAGGCATTTCGACGCAAAAATTGCATGCACGCGGCCCGATGGGCCTGAAAGAGCTCACCTCCACAAAATACATGGTATATGGCAACGGACAAATCAGGTAAGCCTGGTAGCCAAAAAATTTTTCTCCATAAATCACCAATCACTATTAACTTTGGGCACTCGTAATTCGGTAATCAGGTCATCAATAATAACAGTTATTTATAGCTAAAATAATGAACGGCAACGAATGGCCCCTCGTGTTTTTCACCCTGTTTACGCAGATCAGCGCAGGCATGATCATGACAATGTTTGCCTTATCAGTCATTTTCAGACAGCACGAAATGGTTGTAAATATTGAATTCAGGCGCAACGTGGTTCTTATTGCATTGGTTTTCATGGGACTGGCACTGCTGCTTTCCTTCATGCACCTGGCCCGCCCGCTGCACTCGGTGTTTTCATTGCATGGCCTGGCAAGCTCATGGCTCAGCCGCGAGATACTGCTTGCCTCCGCATTCTTCGGATTGCTGCTTGCCATCATCATTTTGATGAAAGCAGGTGCACCCGGTCTGAAAGCAGGCGCGACAGATGCTTTGCTGCACAACGGGCTGGTGGGCATCGCTGTCATTATAAGCATTCTGCTCATATACAGCATGATAAGAATCTATATGCTGCCAACCGTTCCGGCTTGGAACAGCATCGCCACCCCCATCTCTTTTTTTAACACGGCGCTCTTGCTAGGCCCTGCCGCCCTGCTCATCGCCATGGTCCATTTCTTGCCACAGCCGATGATGCTTCCGGAAACCAAAAATATAATAACCACACTGCTGGTGCTAATCCTCGCAGGCATACTCATCCATCTCACGATATCCCTCTTCCTCATCCCAAAAGAGATTCCTCCCGCCGTGGCAGTCATCCCTGAAAAAGTTGGCGCGTACTGGACTATCGCTCAATGGTTTTTTCTTTTCGTGGGATTGTCTTTCATGATTGCCTGGTATGTTTTGCTGATGACAGATTCAAACCATTTGAAAACATCGATGTTGTACCTTGGTGGCCTGGCTCTTCTGCTAGCCGAAGTGAGTGCCAGGTATCAGTTTTACGCCTCTTATTACAGAATCGGAGTTTGATATGAAAAGTGAGAAATGGCTGAAGGCCGCTGTTGTTGGAAGTTTGTGGGGAGTTTCTGAGATCGTGCTGGGCAGCTTTCTGCACAACCTCAGGATACCTTTCAGCGGCAACTTGTTAACAGCCATCGGCATCATCCTGATGATTTCCGGCCACCGCTTATGGCCTGAGCGGGGATTGATCATCCGGGCCGGACTGATCTGTGCCGCCCTGAAGACCATGTCGCCCAGCCCCAACATCCTGGGACCGATGATGGCCATTCTTGCCCAGGCTGCCATCATGGAAACGGTGTTGCTGGCAGGGCGCAGGAGCTGGGCCGGTTACCTCACCGGCGGAGGACTTGCCATGACATGGAACCTGTTTCATAAAATATTCTCATCGGTGATCATTTACGGGGGTAACCTGATAGAGATCTATAAGCATCTGATCGACTACGTGGTGAAGCAAACAGGTTGGATCTCTGAAAGTTACCTCGGGCCTATACTGGTAATCAGCCTTTTGTACTTCTTGTTCGGCAGTATTGCAGCAGCTGTTGGCATCAGAATATCTGCAAAAACCAGACAAAGTCATACGCCCGGGATGAGCCCCGGGCCAGCATTACAGGGCTCAGAAGATAACCGGGATAAAAATGTCATAAACAATCGACGGGATGTCGTAAGCGAGGGCATGGCTGCCGGGAGAGCTAACATTCCGGGAACAACCGCTGAAATCGAAAAGGATCTGTCGCCCGGCATTGTTTTGATCAGGGTAGCCGGCATCATTGCCTTACTCGTTGCTGTGCTGTATTCAATAAGGATCCTGCCGCTGGTTGCATCGGCAGGGATGCTGCTGGCATTGATGACTGCGGCCTGGTTTTATGAACCAAGGCTCATCATGCGCTTCGGCAAAAGAAAAAGCTTCTGGATAAGCATGTCTGTCATGATCTTGTTATCGGGATTGTTGCTTGGCAAGACAGAACAAGGCAATGAAATTTTCAGCCTGACAGGGTTCAGGGCCGGCATCGAGATGATGATGCGTGCCCTGTACGTGGTAACCGGTTTTGGAGTGATCAGCAAGGAGCTGACCAGAAAAAACCTGCTGGAGTGGTTCAGCAGCCGCAGGATGGGAGGCTTCATCCGGGCAGCGAACATTGCCTTCCAGACCACCCCCCTGCTGATTGAAGCCATGCCGTCAAAACAAAACTGGAGAAGGCCCATGTACATGCTGTCGATAATGATTGCCAGTATGGAAGACTCTTTAGAGAGCATGCGGGATAAGTCAGGGAAAAGGACGGCACAAACATCCTGATCATGGTAAACTTTACATGAAGCCCAAAGCCATTAAGCGATGTTAAACAAGGTATTCATAGTAACCGGTGAAAAGGGCCGCGGAAAAACCACGCTGGTGAAGGCTGTCATCAAGAGGCTGAGGGGCCAGGGCATCACAGCCGCTGGTATTCTGGCACCCGAACTGGTGGAGGAGGGTGAACGCACCGGCTACTATGTGCATAACATCGAAACGGGTGAAGAGGTGGTTTTGTGCAGGCGTTCCGATGGCATGCCGGATGTCACGCCAACAAACAATGACCAGGATACGTTGACGCTCAGGAGTTCCGGGGCCAGAAGACCGTTTGTATTCATTCAGGAGGCCATTGCATTTGGGGAGAGTGCCCTGGATATTAGCAGTGACAGTTTTTCCAGGCCATGTATAGTGATCATCGATGAACTGGGGCCTTTTGAACTCGACGGAAAATGCTGGGCCGCGGCCATGGACCGTCTTTATGGCACCTGGACAGGTCCCATGCTGTGGGTCGTCAGGCAATCATTGATCACTGACATGTTGAAACGATGGCCGGCAAGGCAGCACATGATCTTCAGCATCGAAAAAGTTACTACTGAGGATGTTTCCCGGGAAATCATCCGTCATTGCAGTCATTCGTCATAACTGGAGGTACCCGTTTTAGGCGATTAGCGGGTTTTCGCCGGTTTTGGCAAAATCAACAAGGAATTGATATGGAGTCATCCCGGAAACAGACCGGACATCAGTTCACCGGCATGGTCCTGGCAGGCGGTCGCAGCAGCCGCTTTGGCCGTGACAAGGGATTGTATCCATACCTGGGAAAACCCATGGTGGAGCATGCACTGGATATTTTGGGCAACCATTTTGACAGCTTATGCATCAGCACCAATGATCCCGGGTCCTATGCCTACCTCAACCTGCCCCTGCTACCTGATATTCACCGGGGTTGCGGACCGCTTGGCGGTCTTCACGCCGGACTCAAATTGCCCGGAACGGGCATCGCGGTTCTAAGCTGTGATATGCCCCATGTGCCGGGTGAACTGTTTGAGATGCTGCTGCAAAACCTGGACGGTCACCTGGCGGTGGTGCCTGCTCACGGCCAATTCAGGGAGGCCACCTGTGCCATATACACGTCAGCCTGCCTGCCAGCATTTGAGAAAGCCCTCATGGAACGAAGATACAAGATCATGGATGCACTGGCCGGTGTTGCCGTCAACTTCGTGGATGTCAGTGAAGCAATATTTTACCACCCGCAAATTTTCCACAACATCAATTATAGGGCCGATCTTTGATTTTGATCATTACAAGGACATCATTCGCAAAAAACCGTTATATACACGCTTCATTTACCGTCATCATGAAATTCCCGATGATGCCGATCTCTCTGGCCACCTGCCAGCCGTCGAAGCCCCTGATGTCATCATAGGTGATTTTCGCGGCAAATTGTTTCAGACATTCAGATGCCACCGGTTTATATGACCAGTGCCACCTTTCCTCTTCATGTCCGACTGAACGGCCATTCCCCCGTGCCGTATAGGGCTGGCAGAATCCGTAAGATGCGGCGTTCGCCAGCAGCCATTCGTAAACCCTCCTGCCCTCCCCCCTTTCAAAATAACTGTTATTCAAACTATTCAGATCGATGTCGGTTCCCCAGTGGTGCCTGGAGGTACCCGGCATGGCGCTGAAACGGAGGATCTCCAACGCCCGCTCAACGGGATCATCAATGGTGGTGGCAAGTATATCCCCGAAGAGGATCTGTCGTCCGTTCCACTTATTATCCCATATCCGCTTCTGATGATCAAAGGTTCGCATGGCAGAGACGATGGTCAGGCTGACGCCGGCCTCCAGGGCCGCTGCATGCATCATCCGGAATGCGTCGTATGCCTTCCTGTGCATATACATGCCACTGCGGACGCCAAAAATGTTGTCGACAGGCACAAAGGGACCGCCCTGCAAAGGATCGGACTTTCCCAGCAGAAATTCACGGGAGAACTGCATATCAGGGAGGGTATCATTTCCGGTGATCCTATTTTCGTTGTTGTCTTCAGTGATCATGGCTGGATGGATTATATGGGGCAAAGTTTTGGATTCAGCCGGGCTATATGATGCTTCGCCGGCAGAACGGGTGATCTGCGGTTTCTTCCTTCCTGCCCTCGACCAGACCACCAGTGTGGCCAGTGCGACCAGGACAATGATCAGAACAACCTGCTGACTGTGGGAAGCCCTCCTTTTTTTCATCTTGGTGGGATGTCTTGATCAGGGTAATGCGATTGAGTTAAGGACAATCATGGCTGGGTTCTACCCCCTGTGGATGTCATTCTTTCAACCACTGATCCATCCACTTAAAGAATTCCCTTTGCCAGAGTATGCTGTTTTGTGGCCTCAGCACCCAGTGGTTTTCTTCCGGGAACAGCATAAACCTGCTGGGTATTCCCTGCAGCTGGGCGGCGTTAAATGCCTGCATGCCTTCGCCGTATGGCACCCGGTAGTCTTTGGCTCCGTGAATGACCAGAATCGGGGTATCCCAATTCCCTGCGAAATGATGTGGCGAAAAGTCGTAACTATGTGGCCGGGGATTCTCCCAGTAGGCGCCGCCGATATCATGGTTGGCAAAGAACATTTCTTCGGTGGTGCCATACCAGCTTTCGAAGTTGAACATGCCGCAATGGGCGATGAATGCCTTGAAGCGTTTCTGGTGGTTGCCGGCCAGCCAGAATACGGAAAACCCGCCATAGCTGGCGCCGGCCGCGCCCAGCCGGTTTTGGTCAACGAATGGTTCTGCCTTCAGGGCATCGATGGCACTCAACAAGTCGAGCATATTCTGCCCGCCATAATCCTGGCTGATCTGGTCGTTCCATTCCTGCCCGAAAGAGGGAAGGCCCCGGCGGTTTGGAGCCACCACGACATATCCATGAGCCGCCATGAGCTGGAAGTTCCAGCGGTAGGAAAAAAACTGGCTGACCGTATTCTGGGGGCCTCCACCACAAAAAAGAATGGCCGGGTATTTTTTATTTGGATCAAAATCAGGCGGGTAGATCACCCACATATGCATGTCCTGATTGTCGGTGGTTTTCACCCACCGCTCCTCCACCCTGCCCATCCGGGCGTGGTCAAGCACCGTCTTGTTGACAAAACTGACCTGTTCCTGGGCCAGGCTGCGCTTGTCAACCCTGAAGATCTCGGTCGGCATGGAGATGCTCATCCGGGTGGCAACCAGGTAGTCACCGGCATCAGACACCGATTGGTAATTGTGCTGACCGGAGGTAAGCTTTGTGATCGCCCCGGTGTCAATGTCGAGGGCATAGATCTGGTATGTGGCATGAATGCCGCTGATAAAATAAAGGGTCCGTCCGTCGGCTGACCATGAAAAACTTCCGGAACTCTGATCAAATCCTGCGGAATAATCCCTGTAATATCCCGTTTCCATGTCCATTACCATGATGCGGCTCTTGTCAGACTCGAAACCGGGTGTGGCCATGCTCACCCAGGCCATTTTGCTTCCATCGGGAGAAAAGGCCGGGTATTTATCATAGCCGGGGTTAAAAGCCGTCAGGTTTCTCGTAGTAGCTGATTCCAGGTCATACAGATAGATGTTGGTATTGGTGCTGAGCGTCCATTCCTTCCCGAACAGCTTCTTGCAGGTGTACACCAGCGCTTCGCCGTTTGGCAACCAGGCAATATCCGACGACCCTCCGAAAGGCGGCACCGGTGAATGCCAGGGTTCACCCTCCATGATATCCTTTCCTTCGCCCACGGCACCGTCGTTATAGGCAGCAATGAAGATATGACTGAACCAGGCATCGGCCCATCTGTCCCAGTGCCGGTACATAAGGTCGTTGTAGATATATGCATTTGCCTGGGGCAGATCGGGGTGCATATCTGAAATATCGGCAAGAACCTTCACCCTTCTGGTGTAATAGATATGCTGCATACCGGGTGCATACCCGAAGCCGGTGATGCCTCCGGCGACATTGGTCACCTGCCTGGGGTTTCCGCCGTCGGGATCCATTTCCCACAGCTGGCTGCTGCCGCTGGCGGCACTCAGGTAACCTATTTTTTGTCCGTCGGGGCGCCACACGGCCGACGACTCGCTGGTGCTGCTGCTGGTGATGTTCAGGGGTGGTCCGCCCTGAACGGGCATCACGAAGAGGTCGCGGGTACCGCGATTGGCTGCGACATCATAGGTGGTCACACCAAACAGCAGGGTGTTCGCATCGGGCGAAACCCTCACATCGCTGATGCGTCCGAACTCCCAGAGGGTTTCCGGCACCATCGGCCGGGCCTGTGCCATGGCTTCTGATGTCGGCTGCATGGCAAAAAACAAAAAAAATACAAGCCACAAGACTTTTGGATTGAATCTGAGCATAACAAAAGGGTTTTGATAAGAAAAGAAATACGTTTTCAATATGGTTCGGGGCTTATGCGCCCAGAGCTGCCTTAATCTTGTTTTCCAGCTCTTCCGAAAGCTCGGGGTTGTCGAGCAACAACTGCTTAACGGCGTCGCGGCCCTGCCCAAGCTTGGTATCGCCATAGCTGAACCAGGAACCCGATTTCTTCACAATATTATTGTCGACGGCCAGGTCAATGATCTCACCGATTTTTGAGATGCCCAGCCCATATATGATATCAAATTCGGCCTGGCGGAAAGGAGGGGCCAGCTTGTTTTTCACCACTTTCACCCTGGTACGGTTGCCAATCACGCTGTCTCCTTCCTTGATCTGGGAGATGCGGCGTATGTCGAGCCTGACAGAAGAGTAAAACTTCAGTGCATTACCGCCTGTGGTGGTCTCAGGGTTGCCAAACATCACCCCTATCTTTTCGCGCAGCTGGTTGATAAAAACGCAACAACAGCCGGTTTTGTTGATGGTGCTGGTCAGTTTCCTGAGGGCCTGGGACATCAGCCTGGCCTGCAGCCCCACCTTTGAATCGCCCATCTCTCCTTCTATTTCGCTTTTGGGCGTTAATGCCGCCACCGAGTCGATCACGATGATGTCGATCGCTCCCGAACGGATCAGGTTCTCGGTGATCTCCAGGGCCTGCTCGCCATTGTCGGGCTGGCTCACCAGCAGGTTCTCGATGTCGACGCCCAGCTTCTTGGCGTAGCTGCTGTCAAAAGCATTCTCTGCATCGATAAAGGCGGCAATGCCACCGGCCTTTTGCGCTTCTGCGATGGCGTGGATGGCCAGGGTGGTCTTGCCCGACGACTCAGGACCGTAAATCTCAACCACACGGCCACGTGGCAACCCACCGGTACCCAGGGCCATGTCAAGCGTCAGGGAACCCGTAGAAATGGCCTCCACAGGAACCACAGCCGAGTCACCAAGTTTCATGATGGTGCCTTTGCCATACGACTTCTCAATCTTATCAAGCGTCATCTGCAGGGCCTTTAACTTCTCTGCATTCGCCGGCTTTTCTTTTTCCTTGCTCATTATGTTTAATGTTAAAGTCAATAATCAGATGCTTTATTTGCCAATAAGCATCTTTAATTTGATTTCTCAAATTTACCCAATTTTTCCTTTGTCAAAAATCTTTTTCGATGAACGGTCGAAAAGGTGAACCACCTTCTTGGTCATCAAATAGTCGATATTAAAAAACTCTGATAGGTCGTATATGACATATTGGGCATTTAATCCTTTCAGTTCAGCGATAAATTCTCCTCCTTTTAAATATAATACCCCATTTGGGATGGCGTTGCGGCCTCCGGGCAGGATCCTGTCAGCGGTCCATTTCCAGAATACAGGCAATGCGGTTACCGCACGGCTTACTACGAAATCGAACTGCTCTGTAAGGGCTTCGACCCTGGCCTGCTTCGCCCTGACATTTTGCAGTTTCAGGGTGTCGGCCACAGCCTGCACCACCTTGATCTTCTTTCCGATAGAGTCGGCCAGCAGAAAATCACATTCGGGAAAGCAAACCGACAGAGGGATCCCCGGGAAGCCACCCCCGGTGCCGGCATCCAGAATACGCGTTCCCGGTTCAAACCTGATCACCTTCATCAACGACAACGAATGCAGCACATGATGGATATAGAAATGGTCCATATCCTTGCGTGAGATCACATTGACCCGGGCGTTCCAGTAAGTGTAAAGCTCATACAGGCTTGCCAGTCTGTCTAATATGGAGGCAGACAGGTTTGGGAAATAACTTCCTATGGTTTCCAAATGGTTGTTTGTATGCAGATAGAAGGTTTTTTGTAATTTTGCTGACTGTCAATCGCAGTGTAAAAATAGCATTTAACCATGATTAAAAGAACATTTCCTGTTTTGTTTTTCCTTGCATGCCTTGCATTTACTGCTCAGGCCCAGCGTGGCATAACCCTCGAAGAATACATTGAAGCATACCGTACCATTGCGATGCAGGAAATGCGGCGTCATGGCATCCCTGCCAGTATCAAGCTTGCCCAGGGAATATTGGAGTCGGGATTTGGCAACAGCGAGCTGGCGGTCAATGCCAACAATCATTTTGGGATAAAGTGCCACGGCTGGCCGGGAAGGGGTTATACCTACGATGATGATGCGCCAAATGAATGTTTCCGTTTATACGACGATCCAATAGCGTCTTTCCTGGATCATTCGGAATTTCTTTTGTCAAGGCCCAGGTATGAATTTCTTTTTGACATCAATGTTTTCGACTACCGTGCCTGGGCCCACGGGCTCCGGCAGGCAGGCTATGCCACCAATCCCAACTATCCTGCCAAGCTCATCAGGGTTATCGAGGAGAATGACCTGGCCATCTATGATCACTGGGCGATGGACCTGACCGCTGAGTTGCCACCATCGATCCTTCCCATCCGGAACAACAGAATGCCTGTGGAAACCGCGGGACATATGGCGAGACAGGGACCAGCGGCAACCGGGCCTTATGTTATTTACAACAACAACCGGATTAAATACGTGGTTGCCCGTCACGGTGACACGCCGGAGTCGCTGGCGAAAGAGCTGCCGGTCATGAGATGGCAGATCGTGAAATACAACGATCTGGAAGGTGACCAGAATATATTGCCCGGGCAGTTTATTTATCTCCAGCCGAAAAGACGGAGGGGGAATGCAGCGCACCATATTGCCAGGGAGATGGAGACCATGTATATCATTTCACAGCAATATGGCATCAGGCTGAAGCACCTTTACGATCGCAACGCCATGCAACCCGGCGAGGAACCCATGCCGGGGCAAAAGATACTGCTGCGCGGGCGCAAACGATAGCCAATTATTCCAATGGCCTGTTTCCCGGAGCTTTGCCAAACTCATAATTTGGCTCACTGCCCATAAAGAACTCCAGCTTCCCTCCCTGCATGATTTCCTGATAGGTAATATAAGAGCGCATAAGGTCTTTCCCATTCAGGCGGAGCTTCTGCACGTAAATATTTTCCTTGCTGTTGTTGTGGGCAACGATGGTAAATTTTTTATTGCCCGGCAAATGAATAGATATCCTGTGTGCTACCGGCGAACCGATGGCAAACACGGAATTGGCAGAGTTAACAGGATAAAAGCCCAGGGAAGAGAATATATACCAGGCCGACATTTGCCCGCAGTCTTCGTTGCCGGGCAGGCCATCGGGCAGATCGGTATACCACTCATCCATGATAAACCTTACCTTTTGTGCGGTTTTATGCTGAGCCCCCACATAATTGAACATATAAGCGGCATGGTGGCTGGGTTCATTGCCCTGGGCATACTGCCCCACAAGACCAGAAATATCCGGAGACGAAAACTCACCCAGCTCGCCGGTAACGAAGAATAAACTATCGAGCTTGGCTTCAAAGGCTTCATCACCGCCCATCAGCTCAATAAGCCCCTGCACATCGTGGGGAACCAGGAAGGTATATTGCCAGGCATTGCCTTCGGTGTAATCGGTCCAGGCATAGCCCTCGTGAATGGATTCAAATGGATTAAAGGGCGACTTAAAGCTTCCGTCCTCCATAACAGGCCGCATAAACCGGGTTTCCGGGTCAAAGTAGATCCGATAGGCATGGGCACGTTCGCGATAATAGGCGGCATTGGCCGAATCGCCGCGCATTCTGGCAAATTCAGCAATGGCCCAGTCGGCCAGGGCATACTCCAGGGCTTTGGATACAGATTCCTGCTCCAGATCGGCCGGGATAAACCCTTTCTCTCTGAGATACTTCAAACCATCCTCATCAATCAGTGATGATGTGATCATCGCCTCGTAGGCCAGATCATGGTCAAATCCGGTAAACCCTTTGAATACCGCATCGGCCACCACCGGAACGGCACTGTAGCCCACCATGCAGTTGGTTTCGCATCCCATCAGGTGCCAGATGGGCAGTTTTCCCTGATGCTCATAAATGGTGAGCATGGAGTTGATCATATCATCCACCCTTTCGGTCTGAACAATGGTAAACAGGGGATGCAAAGCCCGGTAGGTATCCCAAAGCGAGAAGGTGGTGTAGTTGTCAAATCCCGGGTCGGGGTAAACTTCTCTGTCAGTCCCCTTAAAACTGCGGTCGTGGTCGTTGTACAACACAGGTCCATAGAAAGCATGGTACATGGCTGTGTAAAAAGTGCGCATCTCGGCTTCATCAGGGTGGTAAAAGTCAATTTTCGCCAGCTCGCGGTTCCATTTATCACGCGCCTGCTCCCGTGTTTTTTCAAAATCCCAGTGGGGGATCTCTGCCTTTATGTTGTTGAGCGCTCCCTGGTAACTGACGGGCGAAATGCCCACTTTAAGCGATATCTGCTCACCGGCCCGGGTTACAAAGCTCAACAAAGCCACAACATCTTTGCCTTGCGCTTCTTTTTCAGAAATCAGCATATTGCCTGGCCTGAACCCCAGCTTTTCAATGGGTTTGGACAATATGACGGCAAAATGCACGCGCTGGTCATTGGCCCAGCCTGAGGAATACCGGTATCCAACCAGGGTGGTGTCATTGAGCTGCCTGAGCATGGTCTGTTCAGGCCGGTCCCAGCCAATGCCCATCTCAAGATTTATGGCTATGCGGGCCTCATCGGAAGCAGGAAAGGTATAACGGTGGAAACCCACTCTCTCGGAAGCAGTCAGCTCCACTTTTATACCGTAATCCAGCAGGTCAACGGCATAATAGCCTGCTTCTGCTGTTTCCCGGTCGTGGCTGTAAAGGGAAGCATATCCTTTCAGGGGTTCGCTTACCGTTCCCGGCGAAAAATGTTTTTCCCCTGTAAAGGGAGTGATCAAAACATCGCCCAGGTCACCAATGCCGGTGCCACTCAGGTGCATCTGGGAAAAACCCACCACAATACTATCAGAGTAATGGTAACCGGAAGTCCAGTTCCACCCTTTGATATAGTTGGTTGGTCCAATTTGCACGGCGCCAAATGGCACATGGGCACCCACAAAAACATGCCCGTTGAAATCTGAACCTATGTAAGGGTCCACATAAATGGTAAGATCTTCGGGTAGTGTTATCTCTGACGTTTTGCAGGAGTTCAATAAAAAACCGGCTGTGACAACCATGAGAAATAACAACAAAACTGAATAATTGATAGCTTGTTTCGTCATTGCTGAAATATTTTAAAGATTATTTATTTTATCTGATGGTTTTCATTGCTGTATGGGCTGCAGGTAACATTTCCGACTGCAGGCTGGTTTTACCTACTACCTTCTGGGATGGGGTCCCAGGAATATTTTCAGGTGCCCTTTTTCAATCAGATCCTGATGGGTGATGGTATAATGCCTTAAGTTGCGCCCGCCCAGTTCCATCCTTTGGATATAGATGTTTTCAGGGTTGTTGTTAACGGTTTCAATAACAATTCTATCATTGTCAAAGTATTTTGTGTCAAGGTGAATGGTCACCCTGTCGAAAACCGGTGCGCTGAGCGTATATACCGGGTTTCCGGGCGTAATGGGATAAAACCCCATCATTGCATACAAGAGCCATGCACTCATGGTGCCGGTGTCATCGTTGCCGGGCAGGCCATCGGGGCCGGCACCAAAGTAGGTGTTGATAATGCTTCTCACATGTTTCTGGGTTCTCCACTCCTCCCCTCTTACAAAGTTAAAAAGATAAGGGTAGCCCATATTGGGCTCGTTGCCCATGTCGTAAAGCTCTTCATTGAAGACATATTCCAGCCTTTCCACAAAATTTCTTCCGCCGTGCAGCCTGATAAGTCCGTCAATATCATGGGGAATGGCGAAGGAGTATTGCCATGAGCTTCCTTCGTGGAAACCGTGAACCGATTCAAAGTTCTCGCCCTGTACAGGGTCGAACCCGGGCATAAACGTACCATCGGGCAATACAGGACGAAGCAGGCCGTAGTTGGGGTCAAAGTACTTTTTGTACCCAAGTGAGCGCCGGTAGAACGTATGATGATCATCCACCCTGCCCAGTGCTTTTGCCAGTTGCGACAAGCTGTAATCGGCCACATACAATTCAAGCGCTTGTGCAACACTGTTATCGTAGGGCTCTAAAAATGGCAGATAGTAATGCTCAGCATAAAAATCATTGTCGGGTCTGATAAAATTATATTTCCCTTCCGTGGTGGCTGACTTGATCATGGCTTCATAAGCTTTTCCCACGTCAAAGTCCCTAAGTCCGCGGAGCCAGGAGTCGGCAATTACGATCAGTGCCGGGTCGCCCTGCATAACGTGGGTTTCACGGCTGTAGAGCTCCCATTTGGGCAGCCATCCATGCTCGTCGTACATCATGAGCATGGAGTTGATCATGTCGACCTGGTTTTGCGGATACACCAGCGTCAGCAAGGGATGCACGGTGCGGTATGTGTCCCAAAGGGAGAATACGGTATGCCGGTTGCCGCTGGCAATGGTGGCCGTTTCGGGCGACTCCATGGCCGGATACTGTCCATTCACATCATTAAATATAGTGGGATGGATCAGCATGTGATAGAGGGCCGTGTAGAACATCACTTTATCATCATCGGTACCACCTTCCACTTCAATGGCAGATAGCTTTTTATTCCATTGCATGTATGCGTCATGAGCAATCTTTTCCAGGTTAAAGCCATCCTGTTCAGTTCCCAGGTTTTCCCGGGCATTCTCGGTACTAACATAGGACACCCCTACTTTTACTTCAATGGCTTCACCGGCTTCCACATCAAAGGAGTACCAGGTGCCGATGTCAACCCCGGCCATTTCGCGGTAGTAGGTTTCGTATATTTTGTACTGGCCGCTGGTGGTTGACCACTGGTGGCGATAGCCGGGAAGCAGGGGCTGCTTTTTCCAGTAACCCCTGCGATTGGCAGGTCTACTGAACTCTACCACAAAGTAAACCGGGAAAACAGCTTCTTCATGGTAACAGAAGGTACCAAGAAGCTTGTAGCCTTCAATTTCGGTATCTGAAACCATCTTCACCAAGGCGCCCGACTCGTTGGTCAGGCCATGACCGAGGTTCAGCAATATGTTGGCCTGGCCGGCTTCGTTAAAGGTGTAACGGCTAATGCCGCTGCGGTGGGTTGCGGAAGCTTCGGCATCAATATGATACCGGTCAAGATGTGCACTGTAATAACCGGCTTTGGCGGTCTGCTGGCTAAGGGGAGTGGCGTATTTGTTGAAATCCACCTCCAGCTCGCCCATGGTGGGCATAAGGATGATGCTTCCAAGGTCAGGACATCCCACCCCGCTCAGATTGACATGGGTGAACCCCGTCATCATTTTATTGTTGTAAACGTAAGGGTTTGAGCACCAGTTGTCGGTATTGGAATATTCGTTTCCTTCGAGGGGCGCCACATTAAAAGGTACAACGCTAACCATTCCGAAAGGCACCACAGGCCCGGGGAAGGTAGCCCCGTAATTGGTGGTGCCGATGAACGGATTCACCCAATCGGCCGGTTGTTGCGCACCGCCTTTATGCACTGACAGCATAACGGCTGCCAGGGAAATGATTGCAGTTGTGGCAAGGCTTCTACGGTTTACTGATCTTTTCCAAAAACGTACGTTGATCATTTTTAACGGTGTTTTTATTTTTTACCTGAATGGCACTGCACGTTATCGAAACAAAGCAGGCCGGTTTGTTAATATTTTAAAAAACAACACTTTATCGTTTGCTCAATACGCAAAAATAATTTCATCCGCGAATAACCACGGCCTGTTGCCTGCCCCCGGATGCCATTCGGGCAATGCCTTTGTGCTTCTGGCAATAATGCGGGCATAACGGAAAGATTGCTGTGCATCAAAGCGATACTCTTTGATTCCGATATCATAATCGTCGGGTGTGGTTGTGTGCTGCCCTGCGCCGATTACGGTAAAGTTTCGATTATCGTTGGATACGGCAACCTCAATGGTTTCTGGCAGAAGTATCCATGACCCGATATTTCTCATAAACGACAAGCGGATGCTTTCCACATGCCTGGGAGCACCCAGATCAATGGTAGCCACCAGATCGTTGATAAAGCCAAGCCATTCGCCATCGAAAAAGTCTATGGTTCCCCTGTAGCCATCCAGCAGTGCATTTTTTCCGCGACCTGTGTATCTGCCGGCCGGGCCATGCTGTAACACTATTGCCGGGTAAGGTCGGTTTGAGTGCCTGTAATAGGCCCTTACGAACTCTCTTGTAAGGGTTTCGCTGGGCTGCATTCCCTCCTTAAAGGCTTTGGCTTTGATAAGGGTTGTCTCACCAATGGTCACAGGCCCGTCGTAAACAGGAGATTGCCGGGTGGGCTCGCTTCCGTCAGTAGTATAATGAATGGCAACATCGGGCGTTAAACAATCAATTTCATAGGTAATGGGCTCATGAAACAGGTCTTTCTCTTTTGAGATAAACGGGATAAATACCAGCCTCTCTTCCAGTGGTGATAGTCTGAACCCATCAGGTATCGCCGACTTTGGACGATGTTCCTTCGCATAGCCCCATTCCTTGTTGGGCGCTGTTCCCATTACAAACTCCAGCACGCCACCGGCTTCAATCTCTTTATGCGAGATATAGGAACGATGGAAAGGCTTCCCGTTAAATTTTGCCGATTGAATGTAAACGGCCTCGCGCGTTCTGCCCTGGGTCTTTACCGCAAAGGTTTTTCCGTTGGCCAGGTGAATGGTGGTTTCTTCAAAGAGCGGCGAGCCGATAATATAGTCACCGCTTCCGGGAGCAACGGGATAAAAGCCGGTAGCAGAAAAGATATACCATGCCGACAGCTGGCCGCAATCTTCGTTGCCACTGATGCCATCGGGCCTGTCGGTGTAGAGCGAATCCATGATCAGGGCAACCTTTTGCTGGGTTTTCCAGGCCCTGCCGGCATAATTGTGCAAATAGGCAACATGGTGACTGGGTTCGTTTCCCTGCGCGTACTGTCCGATCAACCCGGTAATATCATGGGCGGCCGCGTGTGTAACGATGGGCTCTTCGGCAAACATCCCGTCAATTTTTGCAGAAAACTTTTCATCGCCACCCAACAATTCAATCAACCCGGCCACATCATGGGGCGCAAAAAAGGTGTAGTGCCATGCGTTTCCTTCGGTAAAATCGCCGGAACCCAAAATGCTGCTCTCAATGGGGTCGAAAGGCGTGCGCCAGCTGCCGTCGGCCCTTCTTCCCCTTAAAAAGCCCACCGAAGTATCAAAAACATTGCGGTAGTTCTGGGCCCTGTGAATAAATGTTTCATAATCGTCCATTTTGCCAAGGCTTTTGGCCATTTCTGCAATACACCAGTCGTCGTAGGCATACTCCACGGTTTTGGATACGCTGTTCCCTTCACGCTCCAAAGGAATAAATCCAAGATTTTTATAATCAGCAAGTCCAATGTGGTCTTGCATGGCCGATTTTTTCATGGCTTCAAAGGCAAGCTTAACATCAAAGTCACGGTGTCCTTTCTGGTATGCATCCCATATAACAGGAATGGAATGGTAACCAATCATGGTGCCGGTTTCATTGGCCATGAGCTCCCACACGGGCAGCAGTCCGTGTTGCTGGTATTGCAACAGCATGGTTTTGATGAAATCCATGTTCTTGTCGGGGGCAATCAGGGTAAATAATGGGTGAGTAGCCCTGAAGGTATCCCACAGGGAGAAGATGGTGTAAACGTTATGCCCCTTTACGGTATGTATGTTTTTATCCATGCCGCGGTAGCGTCCGTCCACATCGGTAAAGAGCGCCGGTGCAATCTGGGCGTGGTACATGGCTGTATAAAAAGTCCTTTTCTGCTCCGGGGTGGCACCTTTGATGGTGATGGTGTTGAGATGCTTGTTCCATTGCTGCTGAACATCTGCCAGGTAAGTTTCGAACGACCAGTGAATGGCTTCCGCCTCCAGGTTTTTGAGCGCTCCCTCCTCATCCACGGCCGATATTCCCACTTTAACCATGAGTTCACGGTCGTCCAGTTGTCCGAAATCCAGGATGGCCTTAACGCTTCTGCCTTCTGCCCTTTGGGACTGGCTTCCCACCACCTCATCATCCTTCATAAACTCATGGCTGATAATGGGATGAGAAAACCGCGCCACAAAATAGACCTGCTGATCGGCGGCCCATCCCTGTGAAGCCCTGAGACCACGAATCTCACTGTCGCCGGTGATTTCAAGATAACAAAACCTGGGCTGGCTGGAGATGCCGTGCCCGAGATCAATAATCACGGAAGCCACATCATCTTCCAAAAAGCGGTAGCGATGAATCCCTGTGCGTGGGGTAACAGTCAGCCCGGCCTGAATCTTGTAATCCTGCAGCAGCACGGAATAGTATCCTGCCGTTGCCTCTTCTTCATCGTGTGAGAAGCGCGAACGATATCCCGAATCCGGGTCTTCCCTGGTTCCGGAAAACCAATGGCGGGTTCCGGTAAAAGGCATGATCATGATATCTCCCAGGTCGGCACCGCCCGTGCCGCTCAGGTGCAGGTGCGAAAACCCAATGATGGAGCTGTCGGAATAGTGATAACCACTGCACCAGTCCCACCCCTCAATGCCGGTATCAGGGCTTAGCTGCACCATACCAAAAGGACTGGTGGGCCCCGGAAAAGTATGCCCATGCGCATCTGTTCCGATAAACGGGTCGACGTATCCGGTTAAATCTTTTAAATCACGGGATTCTTCCTTGCAAGCCAGCAGGGGTATGAACAAGGCAAATAAGAGATACCTGAACTTCATCATGCTATATAATTTTTACATCAGCAGCAACTTATCTTCTGCATTTGGGGTGTAAAAATAGCATTAAACCATGACTTTTGGCCCCTTTTTCGGTTAGCGTCCTGTTCCGGTTAGCGACCTGTCCCGGTTAGCGGCCTGTCACGGTTAACGGCCTGTTCCGGTTAGCGGCCTGTTCCGGAATAGATTAGCCTGGTCCATACCGGCCAATGGTCTGATATGAAGATGTCGCCTTGCCTGACCTTGTCGACCTGGTAAGAGAGTACGCTGAAATGCTGATCTGCAAAGATAAAGTCGATTACCCGCGGGCTGGCATCATCCCTGAAGGCATTGAAGGTGCTTTCTGCGTCAACAACAGGTTCCTGCGCCATGAGTTCAACATTCTGCAGGTTGTTGTTGCTGCTGAACTGTGCCAGCATGTCGTGATAGAGTTCAGAGCCTTTGGTGATGTTGAAATCACCGGTGACGATCACCCTGTTGTCGCCGGCGATTTTCAGCATTTGTTCCGACATGAACTCCATGCTTTTCCTTCTGGCCAGGTCGCTCACATGGCTGAAATGGGTGTTGAACACAAACAGCTCCAGGCCAGTGTCGCGCAGTTTCAGCCTGGCCCAGGCCACCACCCGTGGCAACACGGCGGCCCAGCCGATACTTCCCGGCACGTCGGGGGTCTCAGACAGCCAGAACTGGCCATGATCCAACAGTTCAAAGCGGTCGGTACGGAAGAAAACGGGCGAATACTCCCCGCCCTGCATTCCGTCGTCGCGGCCGGTACCCACATACTGATAGCCCGGCATGATGTCCAGCAGGTCTTCGGCCTGATGGTGCAACACCTCCTGCATGCCAACGATATCAGGTTTGACTTCAGCCATGTATGCCCCGACCAGGGGAATCCTGGCCGGCCAGGCGTTGACACCATCGGCAGGGTTATCAAAACGGATGTTGAACGACATCACCGTCAGCTCAGGCTGGGGAGCCATCCCACAAGAAAAAAGACCAAAAAACAGAATGGACACAGACAGATAGATAATTAGTTTTTTTTGTATTGACATGACAGCCGGGGGTTTTGAATTACTGCAGCAGTTTTTTTTCAAAGATAGTCAAAGTATACAAAAGAGAGACCAAGTGTGGCTGCCGATAACTGGATTGCGCCCTTTCGAAGCTTTCCGGTCGGTTAGTTTGGAGGAAAATCCGGGCAATGCCGGTCTTGCGGCATGCGTTATTATCAAGTGTTCGGGTTTGTCTGAAAAGCCTGGCGATGCCATGCCGCCCGCCGGATGTTTCTGTTAACGGCAACCGGTCGTTCAAATACATCCCCATCCCACGGGGAAAAGAAATAAAAACCCGATATCTTGCAGCGAGGTTTCATAAAAGCTGCACGTGATGCCCCTGGTGAAGCTGGTTTTGCCGTTGATGGCCGGTATCATCGTTTATCTTCAAACGGGCTTCCGCCTGCCTGGCCATGCATTTATAGCCATTTACAGCGTGCTTGGCCCGTGGCTATGGTTTCTGCTGTCGTTCAGGGGCATGGGTTACTCCCGGCGGTGGTTGCCCGGGCTGGTTGCCATGCTGCTGTTTGTCGTACTGGGGTTTCACCTGGCCCACGGTCACGACGAGGTATTTCGGCAGCGGCACTTCGGCCGGCATGGGGGCAAAGAAGGTTTTCTGCTGCTGCGGGTCAGCGAACCCGTGGCTGAGAAGACCAACTCCTACCAGGTGATTGGCAATGTTGGCCATTTCCTGCAGGGCGGGGTGATCACGCCCACGCGGGGCAAGATCATGCTTTACCTCGAGAAAGACAGCCTTGCCGCCAACCTCAGCTATGGCGATCTCCTGCTGGTCGAAAACCGCTACGACCCAATGGAGGCGCCCAAGAACCCCCGGCAGTTCAACTACAGGAAGTTCCTCTCCCACCGCAACATTCACCATTCGGCGTACCGGAAATCGGGGCAATGGCATTTCGCTGGTGAGGGGCGTGGCAGGTGGCTGACAGCGTCGGCACTTTCACTCAGGCAGTATGCGCTGGGGGTGTTCTCCAGGCACCTGCCCGGGGGCCGGGAATATGCCGTGATCTCAGCCCTGCTGCTGGGGTACAGGGATTACCTCGACGAGGACCTGCAGCGCGAATTTGCCGGGGCAGGTGCCATGCACATCCTCTGCGTGTCGGGACTGCATGTCGGCATCATATACATGGTGCTGAGAATCCTTACTGCATTCATGGTACGCTTTCGCGGCGGGCAAAGCATGCAAACCATTGCCATCGTAATGATCATATGGTTGTATGCGGCCGTAACGGGGTTCTCGCCGTCGGTGCTGAGGGCGTCGGCCATGTTCTCGTTTGTCGCCGTGGGGCAAAACTTCAGCCGGCGCACCAACATTTTCAATACCCTGGCGGCTTCGGCCATGCTGCTGATGGCCATCGACCCGTTCATCATCACCCGGATCGGCTTTCAGCTGTCGTACCTGGCCGTGATCAGCATTGTCACCCTGCAGCCACCACTGTATCATCTCGTCAGGCCCAGGCACACCCTGACAGACAAGGCCTGGGCCATCATCACCGTGTCGGCCGCGGCACAACTGGCAACCGGCCCCCTCTCCCTTTTCTACTTCAACCAGTTCCCCAATTACTTCCTGATCACCAACCTGGCTGTCATACCGCTGTCGGGGCTCATCATATACAGCGGCCTTGCAACCCTGCTGTTTTCTTCCATTCCTTTCGTGGGACAGGCCTGCGGCCATATCCTCTATATCCTGCTCATGGCGCTTCATAACATTGTCAGGATGATTGAGGGACTGCCCCTGTCGACCACCAATCATATCTACCTTACATTGCCCGAGATCATATTCATATTTTTAATGGTCATCTGCGGGATGTCCTACTTCATGGCGGGCCGCCGCGTCGCTATTCCCTGTGGCCTGCTGGCACTGCTTTGCCTCACAACGTCTATTGCAGGCAGAAAAATCCAACAGGCACACCAGCGGCATTTCATCGTGTATCATATAAACCGCGGCAGCCTGATAGATCTTATCTGCAGCAGGGACAGGCTTACCCTGCTCAATGAAGCGATGGCCGGTGACCACCGGAGTGTCGGGTTCAATGCCGGTGATTACCGCCTGAGCAGGGGGGTAAACAGCAGCACTTCCGGCAATATATACCTGGACTCCGGAGGTTTTCTCCGCTTTGCCGGCCAGTCCATCTTCATACTCACGGCCAATACCGGCAACGATGCACTTGCCGCAATGCTGCACGGATACAATGAAGGTGCTGCATCCCGCGGCAGAACAGAGGGCAATGGCCCTGGCAATGCCAGTGAATCCCCGGAAAGAACCGGGGGTACGGGCACTACCGGGGCCTCCCCCGACAGAACAGAGGGCAATGGCCCTGGCAATGCCAGTGAATCCCCGGAAAGAACCGGGGGTACGGTTACTACCAGGGCCTCCCATGATCGGGCTGGGAATTATGGCAATACCAATGCATCTTATGATCGGGCTGGGAACGGGGAAAAACCAGCGATCACGGTAGATTACATCATCGTTTGTCAGAACCCCGGCACAGATCCCGGTTATGTTTTGCGGGTGTTCAAACCCGGCAAGGTAATCCTGGATTCATCAAACCGGTTCCGCACTGTCAGGTTGTGGAAAGAAGCATGTGAAAAAGGCGGTATTCCTTTCTGGGTGGTCAGCGAAAAAGGGGCCTATGTGGGTGGCTCCTGTTCATCCTTTTCGCCAGTGATCTCATTCAGGATGGCCCTGGCAGCCCTTTTACTGGCCCCACCGCCGCCAAGCTTCATGCGCAATTCCTGGTAGCCGAGATGTATTTGCTGCCGGTAAGCGTTGTCGAACAATAATTTTTCCATCTCCAACGCCAGTGTTTTGGCGGTTAGGTGATGCTGTATGAGTTCCCTGACAACGGGTTTATCCATGATAAGGTTAACCAGGGAGATATAGCTGACCTTTGCCACCCGGCGTGCCATGAAATAGGTAATGGCAGAGACATTGTAGCAGACTACCTGGGGCACGCCCAGCAGGGCTGTTTCCATCGTGGCGGTGCCCGAAGTAACCATGGCCGCCGCTGAATGCCTCAGCAAGGAATAGGTCTGACCAAAAAGCAACGACGTCCCAGAAATATCAGCGGCCGATTCATAAACGCTTTTTGGATGTGTTGACAGTCCGGCAATGACAAAATGGTGTGCAGGGAAATTCCTGGCTGCCGCAGCCATAACAGGCAGCATATTCCTGATCTCCAGCTGCCGGCTTCCCGGAAGAATGGCAACAAGTGGCTTGTCAGGCAGGTTGTGTTGTTTTCTGAAGGTCTCCGGGTCCGTCAGGGCATTCCCGCTGTCGATGGCATCCAGCAGCGGATGCCCGGTAAATGTGACATTTACCCCGAGTTTTTTGTAAAATTCCTGTTCAAATGGCAGTATGACCAGCATTTTGTCGACATACCTCCTGATGGTTTTTACGCGCGACTGCTGCCAGGCCCATACCTGGGGCGAAATGTAATAGACGGTGCGAATGCCGTGTTTGCTGGCGAATTTCGACATGCGCAGGTTAAAGCCGGGATAGTCGATCAGAATGAGAACATCAGGTCGGCAGGCAAGCAGATCTTTCTTACAAAGACTGATCAATCGCAGTATACTTCTGATATTCTGCAATACCTCTACAAAACCCATATAGTCAAGATCCCTGTAATGCCTGACCAGAACGCCCCCCCTGGCCTGCATCCTGTCGCCACCCCAGCACCTGAATTCGGCTTCCCTGTCCAGCTCTGAAATGGATGCCATCAGGTTGGATGCATGCAGGTCACCTGATGCTTCACCGGCTATGATGTAATATTTCATGTTTTAAAAAGTTAGTCGAACAGTCGAACAGTCAAACAGTCTGAAGGTCTCTCTCGTATGGGCCCTGACCCTTCGGCTCCGCTCAGGGGCCACGGAGCCGAAGGGTCAGCGAAGTGCAATGATTTTCCGGGGCTTCGGCACCGGGGTTACAGATGCAAATAAAAGTAAACGGCTGCGTAGGCCAGTGTAGCCAGCAGTATTCCCCGGCCGGTTTTGTCATATTTGAGGTTTACCATGTAATACCTGAAACTGATCATGTTTGAAAAAAGCGCGAGCAACTGAATGGTGGAAGGTTTCAGCACATAGATACCTTCTGCGATTGTACCCCATTGTTTAAGAATGAGCATGATGATCCCGTATAGAATAACAGGCAGGAGCACACCCAGGCCAAGCCCAAGCCACCAGTTGTCTTTTTTAAGCATCTAATTTCCATTTGTTCAGTTCCGGGATGAGGTCGTGCGCGGTAAAATCGAACTGTACCGGCACCACCGACACATAGTTATTCTCCAGGGCCCAGATATCTGTTTCGTTGCTGTTCTCATGCAGGCTGAATTTCCCTGTCAGCCAGTAGTAATCTTGTCCGCGGGGGTCTTTCCGGTGGTCAAAGTCTTCTTCCCAGTTGGCGCGGGCCTGCCGGCACACCCTGATCCCCCTGATCTCCTGCCTTGGTTTTGCCGGGATGTTCACATTCAGGCATATTCCTTTGGGGAGGCCCTTTTCAAGCACTGTACGTGCAATCTGTTGCACATACATTTTGCCGGGTTCAAAATCGGCGTCAAAGCTGTAGTCAAGCAGCGAAAACCCTATGGAAGGGATGTCTTCCATAGCTCCTTCAATGGCGGCCGACATGGTTCCACTATAGATCACATTGATGGAGGCGTTTGAACCGTGGTTGATACCGGATACGATGAGATCCGGTTTGCGGTTCAGCACATTTTTTACGGCCAGCTTCACGCAATCAACGGGGGTGCCGCTGCAGCTGTATTCGTCGTGACCGCTGTTCAGGGTGATCTTTTCCAGCCTGAGGGGATTTACGATCGTTACGGCATGGCCCATCCCGCTCTGGGGCTTGTCAGGCGCAACCACCACCACCTCGCCCAGGTCAAGCATATACTTAACCAGGTGACGTATCCCCGGCGCCATCACACCATCATCATTGGTAACCAATATCAAAGGTTTTATCATCACAAAGCTGTTTCTGCAAAGCTAATAAGAAATTTCCATCTCCCGCCATCCAACCATGGCCAACTCCGGTTGTTAAACATTGGTTACATCTCCCGAAGCGATGAATTTCATCACCTCAGAGGCCTTCGCCAGAAGCGGTTCCACGTTTGAAGCAGGCACCAAAAAAAGATTGCCTGAAAAATTACAGGAAGGTGGCAAATAAACGGCCAATATGTCATAGTTCGTTGCATGGCCTGCTTTTTGAGTGAACAATCGATATTAAATTTTGTTGAAAAGTTGGATTGAATTAAACTTAGAAAATATGGAAGCAACAGGAGGACCGGGGATAGCCGGCATTTACATTATCTTTGGTATTTTTGCGCTGATTAGCATGCTGGTAGCCAACCGGTTAAAGTCGCGTTTTGCAAAATATTCCAGGATTCCGCTTCGCACGGGTCTGTCGGGTCGTGACATTGCCGAAAAGATGCTGGCCGACAGTGGTGTTCGTGGCGTAAAGGTCATATCCACTCCGGGCAAACTGACCGACCATTACAACCCGGTGAACCGCACGGTAAACCTCAGTCCGGAGGTTTACTCCGGGCGCAGTGTGGCTGCCGCGGCCGTGGCGGCGCATGAATGCGGCCATGCCGTTCAGCATGCCAGGGCTTATGCTTTCCTGCAAATGCGGTCAAAGCTGGTGCCGGTAGTCAGCATCAGTTCAAGGTACATGCAATGGATATTGCTGGCAGGCATCCTTACCATTCAAACCATTCCCCAGATCATGCTGGCAGGCATCATCATGTTTGCCATGACCACGCTGTTCAGCTTTATCACCCTGCCGGTTGAATTTGATGCCTCCAAAAGGGCGTTGAACTGGCTGAATGCGACCGGGATGACCGGGGGGCAGGAACACGCCAATGCCAAGGACGCCCTGAAATGGGCAGCCATGACTTATGTGGTAGCCGCCATCGGCTCGCTGGCAACGCTGATCTATTATGTCATGATCTTCCTGGGACGCAGAAACTGACATTGACGGTCAATCCCTTTAACAATGGACAATGACTCTTTTCGTAAATACGGCCACCAGTTTATCGACTGGCTGGCCGATTATTTTGAAAATATTGAGCAATACCCGGTAAAGCCAAAACTCGCACCGGGTGATATCATGGCACAACTTCCCGCAACGCCGCCGGAGGAGGGAGAGCCCCTGGAAAATATTTTCAATGACTTTCAACGTGTCATCATGCCAGGCATGACGCACTGGCAACATCCCGGCTGGTTTGCCTATTTCCCTGCCAATAACAGTCCTGTGTCAGTATTGGCTGAGTTGTTGACGGCGGGCCTGGGGGCACAGTGCATGGTATGGCAGACATCGCCCGCGGCTGCGGAGCTGGAGGAGCGTGTCATGGCCTGGCTGGGACAGATGCTGGGCTTGCCGCCGGGCATGCAGGGGGTGATACAGGACACCGCATCCACGGCAACCCTTTGCGCACTGCTGTCGGCCAGGGAGAAAGCCACAGAATTCTCTTCCAACACAGCCGGTGTTAAAATGCCGCTTACCGTGTATGCATCCTCCGAAACACATTCCAGCATCGAAAAAGGGGTTAAGATTGCCGGATATGGCAAAGAGAATCTCCGTTACATCGCCACCGATGACCAATTTGCCATGCTTGCGCAGGAACTCGAGGAGGCGATCCTTGCCGATATCCGTGCAGGTTTTCAGCCAGCCTGTGTGGTAGCCACCCTGGGCACCACCTCCTCATTGGCGATGGACCCGGTTGACAGCATTGCAGCCATATGCAAAAAGCATGGCATCTGGCTGCATGTCGATGCGGCATTTGCCGGCACGGCAGCCGTAGTGCCTGAACTGCGGCCGTTCATGAAAGGCGTTGAACAGGCCGATTCGTTCGTTTTCAACCCCCACAAATGGATGCTTACGAATTTTGACTGCTCCGCCTACTTTGTCAAAGACCCGCAAATTCTGGTAAAGACCTTTGAGATCCATCCGGAATACCTGAAGACGTCTGCCGACAAGCAGGTAAAGAATTACCGCGACTGGGGCATACAGTTGGGCAGGCGCTTCCGCGCACTCAAGCTTTGGTTTGTGATACGCCACTATGGCATCAGCGGCATCAGGGCCATGGTGCGGGAGCATGTGGAAATGGCCAGGCAGTTTTCCACATGGATTGCGGAAGACCCCCGGTTCGAACTGCTGGCCCCACACCAGCTGAGCATGGTCTGCTTCCGCTTCAACCCGGGAGGACTGCCGGAAGACAAACTCACAGAAGCCAACAAAAAGCTGCTCGAAAAAATCAATGACAGTGAAGAAGTCTTTCTCACGCACACCACCCTCAGGGGGAAATATTGCATCAGGCTTTCCGTCGGCCAGCGGACTACCGGCATGAGGCACGTCAAAAGGGTGTGGGAGCTTCTGAAGGAACACACGATGTAGGCTAAAACAGGTGCTCCAGAAGCCAGGGCGCCAACCCTTCGATTTTCTCGAAAATCACGCTGTTTTCAAACCATTTGCCGGAGAAAAACGACCATCTCTCATTGAACATCAGAAGGAAGAATACCGCCACGCTGATCAGGACTGAGGTTTTCAACACCCCGAAAAACACGCCCAGTAACTTGTTAACAAAGTTGATCATCAGGGCTTTGAATATTCTTGTCAAGCTTGCGCCAATAGCCCAGAACCCGATGTTTATCAGTATAAATGCAAGGATAAAGGCAATGATCTTAAACGGCAACAGGTTCCAACTGACCATACCTTCCAGCACACGACCTGTAACCTGGGCGGCAATCACTCCCAGGTAAATGCCGGCCAGCAGGCCTGCAAAAGACGACACTTCGTGAAAAAATCCTTTTCTGTATCCTGAAATACCGGCTCCGATGAGCAGCAGGAGTAAAATAAAATCTAATACGTTCATGGTTTAAGAGTT
>Ga0114946_10000320_pt1 | contig 31034 bp, 27 predicted proteins | sample WalLakDeSediment_FD_88676 | JGI IMG/M metagenome (GOLD analysis project Ga0114946, IMG submission 88676) | Lake sediment microbial communities from Walker lake, Nevada to study Microbial Dark Matter (Phase II) - Walker Lake 11/02/13 Deep Sediment | ecosystem: Environmental > Aquatic >... | reverse complement strand
TATTTTAGAATCAATGCGGCCAATACCGGTCAGTTCGAAAGAACATTGATTATAGCGGAAGAGGGTTCTTATGTTTCCTATTTAGAAGGTTGCACTGCGCCACAAAGAGATGAAAACCAACTGCATGCGGCCGTGGTGGAAATTTATGCCGAAAAAAATTCAGAAGTAAAATATTCCACTGTCCAAAACTGGTACCCTGGAGATAAACAAGGTAAAGGTGGCATTTACAATTTTGTCACAAAAAGAGGTATTTGTGCAGGTGATTACTCCAAAATATCATGGACTCAGGTGGAAACAGGTTCAGCAGTTACATGGAAATATCCTTCCTGTATTCTTAAAGGAGATCATTCAGTAGGGGAGTTTTATTCCGTTGCTGTGACAAATAATTACCAGCAGGCAGATACCGGTACCAAAATGATCCACATCGGTAAAAACACCAAATCCAGAATAGTTTCCAAGGGCATATCTGCCGGACATTCCCAAAATTCCTATAGGGGACAGGTTCAGGTAATGAAAAGGGCTATCAATGCTAGAAATTTCTCCCAGTGTGATTCATTATTGATGGGGGATAAATGTGGTGCCCACACCTTTCCCTACATAGACATCCATAACTCTTCGGCCAAGGTTGAACACGAAGCTACCACTTCCAAAATCGGGGAAGACCAGATTTTCTATTGTAACCAAAGAGGAATAAGTACAGAAGATGCGGTGGCATTGATAGTAAATGGCTATGCAAAAGAAGTTCTGAACCAACTTCCTATGGAGTTTGCGGTAGAAGCACAAAAGCTCTTGGCTTTGACCCTGGAAGGGAGCGTAGGTTAATTATTGATTGAAAGTTGGAAAAAAATAAAAATTGAAAGACTAAAATGCTTACTATAAAAAATCTCCATGCCTCTATTGAAGGAAATAAAATATTAAGAGGTATCAACTTAGAAGTAAAACCTGGTGAAGTGCATGCCATCATGGGACCAAATGGGTCAGGAAAATCCACCTTGGCATCCGTACTGGCTGGACGTGAAGAATATGAAGTGACAGAAGGAGAGGTGATATTTCAAGGAAAAGATTTGTTGGAAATGGCACCTGAAGATCGGGCCAGAGAAGGTGTTTTCCTGGCTTTCCAGTACCCTGTTGAAATCCCGGGAGTAAGTACTACCAATTTCCTTAGAACTGCGGTTAATCAAGTCCGGGAATACCGGGGTCTTGAACCATTGGATGCTGTAAAGTTTCTTTCAATAATGAAAGAAAAAATGAAGCTGGTTGAAATCGACCAAAAACTGATGAGCCGCTCTTTAAACGAAGGATTTTCCGGTGGTGAGAAAAAAAGAAACGAGATTTTCCAAATGGCTATGCTGGAGCCAAAATTATCCATATTGGATGAAACAGACTCAGGATTGGATATTGATGCTCTGAGAATTGTTTCCAATGGCGTCAATAAACTAAAGTCTTCTGAAACAGCCACTATCGTGGTTACCCACTATCAAAGGCTCTTGGATTATATTGTTCCGGATTTTGTCCATGTTCTATACAATGGCAGAATTGTGAAATCAGGTACAAAAGATTTGGCTCTTGAGCTTGAAGAAAAAGGCTATGACTGGATCAAAGAAGAGGTTAACGCCGCTTCAGTTTAATCTTTTCAACCCTTTAATTTTGATTTCAACCCATGACTACATTGACAAAAAATAAAGTGACTGACCTTGCATTGGGTCAAGTTCCTTCTTTTAACTCCTTTCAGCAATTGAGGGAAAATGCCCAGTCTTTTTTAAGAGATAAGGGACTTCCTGGCCCAAAAGAAGAGGAATATAAATTCACATCAATCAGCAAAAAACTAGAACAATCCATTTCAGATTTTTCTCCTGCAAATACTATAAACCTTTCCTTGGACAGGGTGAAATCCAATATTTTTGAAGGTTTTGACGGAGATATAATCGTTTTCAACAATGGGCATTTTGAGGCTGAACTTTCTCGATTTCAGGCACAGCCTTATGAACTTATATCACTGTATTCTTCAAGCCCGGAAAATTTGGGGAAGATTGCCAAATTCGAAAGGGACCCCTTCGTAGCTCTGAACAGTGTATCGTTTGAACATGGTATCTCAATCAAAGTTGGAAGAAACAAAAAGATTGAAAAGCCTGTTCTTTTGCTTTTCTTCAATCAGGCCCACAAAGGCCAAGTGATTTCTCCCAGGGTACTGATAGAAGTTGAGGAAAATGCCGAAATCATTTTTTTGGAAAATAGCATTTCACTTGATGAAGAACCTTATTTCTGCAATGCAGTTACTGAAATTAAAGTAGCCAAAAATGCACATGTACACTACGACAGGTTACAGAATGAAAATAAAAAGGCTATTATAGTCAATAATTTTGAAACAGACATTCACCGTGATGCAACCTTCACCTCGGTGGTAGTTTCACTTTCAGGGGATATGCTCAGAAACAACCTAAGCCTAAATCTATTGGACTCAGGTTGTGAAGGTAATATGTATGGGCTGTATTTACTTGATGGTAAAACCCATGTGGATAACCACACCAATGTGGACCATACCAAGCCACATGCTGAATCCAACGAACTTTATAAGGGAGTTTTGGCAGACAGGTCCAGAGGAGTATTCAACGGTAAAATCTTTGTAAGACAGGATGCCCAAAAAACGAATGCTTTCCAGCAAAACAACAACATTCTTTTGTCCGAGGATGCTACCATCAATACCAAACCCCAATTAGAAATATGGGCCGATGATGTCAAATGTTCTCATGGATGTACCACGGGACAATTAGATGAAGAAGCTCTTTTCTATCTCCAGGCAAGGGGAATTGGAAAAATACAGGCTAAGGGTCTATTGCTTTATGCTTTTGCCGGAGAGGTTTTGGAACACATTTCAGACAAAAACTTCAGGAATTATCTTGACAGTTTGGTCCAAGAAAGATTAGGTAGCAGTTTTTGAAAATTCAACATGTCTTTAAACATTGAAGAAATCAGAGCTTTATTTCCGGTCCTTCATCAGGAGGTCCATGGGAATCCTTTGATTTATTTTGACAATGCTGCCACTACCCAAAAACCAAAAGCTGTACTGGATGCGCTTTGTGCGTATTATGAACATGACAACTCAAACATTCATAGAGGTGCCCATACCTTGGCTGATAGAGCTACCAGGTATTTTGAGAAAACCCGGGAATCAGTCAGGGACTTTATAGGGGCCAAGGAGGAAGCTGAAATTATTTTTACGAAAGGAACTACAGAAAGCATCAATTTAGTAGCTTCTTCTTTCGGAAGAAAATATATTACCAAAGGGGATGAAATCCTTATTTCCACCATGGAGCACCATTCAAATATCGTCCCATGGCAAATGATCTGTGAAGAAAAGGAAGCTGTCCTGAAAGTTATTCCCATTGATGATTCAGGGGAGTTACTTTATGAGGAATTTGAAAAAATGATCTCAGCGAGGACCAAATTGGTAGCAATAGTGCATGTTTCTAATTCTTTGGGTACCATCAATCCTGTCAAACAGATCATAAAAAAAGCCCATGAAATGGGGGCCAAAGTATTGTTGGACGGAGCTCAATCTACCAACCACCTTAGTATTGATGTTCAGGATTTGGACTGTGATTTTCTGGCTTTTTCAGCACATAAACTCTATGGACCTACCGGATTGGGTGTCCTTTATGGTAAACGTAAGGTATTGGAGTCCATGCCGCCTTATCAAGGTGGAGGTGAAATGATAAAAGAAGTAAGTTTCGAAAAAACTACTTTCAATGAAATCCCTTTCAAATTTGAAGCAGGTACACCGAACATTGCTGACGTTATAGCTTTTCAAAAAGCATTGGAATTCATTAATTCAGTAGGAAAAAAGAACATCAAAAACCACGAAGATGAATTATTATCTTATGCCACTTCAAAATTATCAGAAATAAAAGGGTTTATTCCTGTAGGCACTGCTAAAGAAAAAGTTTCCGTCATTTCCTTTAATATCAATGGCATGCATCCATTTGATGTGGGCATGATGTTGGATGCAAAAGGCATTGCAGTAAGAACGGGACATCATTGCACACAACCATTAATGCAAAGATTTGGAATTGAAGGAACTGTTAGGGCTTCATTTTCTGTATACAATAAAAAAGATGAAATAGATGAGATGGTTGCCTCTGTAGCCAAAATCGCTAAAATAAAAAATAAATGAGCAGCATCCTTGACATACAAAATGAAATAATTGAAGAGTTCAGTATCTTAGGAGATGACAAGGAATCAACCATTTATTATATCATGGAACTTGGATCCCAACTGCCATTGTTTCCAGAAAGTGAAAGAGTAGATGAAAATATTATCAAGGGCTGTCAGTCAAAAGTGTGGTTGACAACAAGGGAAAATGATGGGAAAATCCAGTTCTACGCAGATTCCAATACAGATATTACCAAAGGCTTAATCAGTCTTCTAATAAGGGTATTGTCAGAAAGGAAACCCAGTGAAATTTTAAATACAGATTTATTCTTCATAGATAAAATAGGCATGGGCAATATCATAGGCTCTCAAAGATCCAATGGACTTGCTGCCATGATCAAGCAGATGAAACTGTATGCCTTAGCCTATCAAGCCAAACAAAATGCCTGAAAAGATATGTCAGAAAATGAAACAAATCTTACAGAAATACCTTCTCAGGAATTGAAAGAGAAAGTGGTCAATGCCATCAAGCAGGTGTATGATCCTGAAATTCCTGTGGATGTTTATGAACTGGGACTTATATATGAAATCAGTGTATATCCAGTCAATAATGTGTATTTACTGATGACCTTGACTTCTCCCAATTGCCCTTCCGCGGAATCTATTCCATCGGAGATTAAGGAAAAAGTGGAGCAGATAGCAGGAATCAATCATGTAGAATTAGAATTGACCTTTGACCCTCCTTATTCACAGGATATGATGTCAGAGGCAGCAAAATTAGAATTGGGGTTTCTTTAAAAATAAATTAACAATAATCATATGTATCCAGAGGAATTAATTGCACCCATGCGTGCGGAACTGACAAATGTGGGTTTTCAGGAATTCAGATCTGCAGAAGATGTTGAAAACCATTTAAAAGACCATAAAGGGACAACTTTCGTTGTTATCAACTCAGTATGTGGATGTGCAGCTGGCGCTGCAAGACCCGGGGTAAGGTACGCTTTAGATCAAAGTGAGGCAAAACCGGATGTACTGGCCACAGTATTTGCCGGTAATGATGTGCAGGCTGTATCGAAGATCAGACAGATGCATCAGCCCTATCCACCTTCCTCGCCTTCAATGGCTTTGTTCAAAGATGGTGAATTGGTCCATTTTATCGAGAGACATCATATCGAAGGCCGAAATGCCAAAATGATAGGAGACCACTTGGTTGAAGTTTTCGAACATTTCTGCAAATAAAAATGAGCCCTACGGGGCTTTTTTTTTGCTAAAAAAATATAGTAGCTTAGTAATCCTTAATCCAAATAATTTTTTGGAGTTAACCTTCTGCAATTCTTAAATTTAAACTGACCTTATCAAATATTGGAACGATCAGTATTCAAAACGTTTTTTTTACACAATATATATTTGACCCGTTCACAAATACATATTTGGTCAGTTGATATAATTTATCATGTAAAAAATACACGTTTTTGTTAACTTAAGCCCATTAAAAAAGTTATGGATTTTGAAAGCACTGAAACAATAAACTGAAAAAATAAAAATATAATTTATGGCCGACATCGCTAAGTTATCCTACGGAGGAAAAGATTTTGAACTCCCCATTGTCGAAGGTTCCGAAAATGAAAAAGCAATTGATATTGCCAAATTAAGGGCACAGACAGGTTTAATCACCATTGATCCAGGTTTCAAGAATACGGGTTCTACTACCAGTTCTATCACCTATTTGGATGGAGAAAATGGAATCCTTAAATACAGAGGCTACAGAATAGAAGAACTTGCAGAAAAATCTTCTTTTTTGGAAGTTGCTTACTTATTGATTTACGGTGATTTGCCCACACAACAACAATACGAAAAGTTCACAAGGGAAATCACTACCCATACTTTGGTACATGAGGACATCAAAAAGATTCTCGATGGTTTTCCATCCAATTCCCACCCAATGGGGGTTTTATCTTCATTGATATGTTCTCTTACTGCTTTCTATCCGGAATCTTTGGATCCAAACAGAAATGAAGGAGAAGTTAACCTAAGCATTGTGAGGCTGATTGCCAAAATCCCTACTTTTGCAGCCTGGGCCTTTAAAAATAAAGTCGGGCATCCTGTTAATTACCCTGACAATAGCCTTGATTATTGCTCCAATTTCTTAAAAATGATGTTCGCTCTTCCCGCAGAAAAGTATGATGCCGATCCTGTGGTGGCAAAAGCATTGGATCAATTATTAATTTTACATGCTGATCATGAACAAAACTGTTCAACATCCACTGTAAGGATAGTCGGTTCTTCCCAGGCCAGTATTTATGCCTCTATTTCGGCAGGAATCAATGCACTTTGGGGTCCACTTCATGGAGGTGCCAACCAGGCAGTAATTGAAATGTTGGAGGCCATCAAATCAGATGGAGGTGATACCAAAAAATTTCTGGATAAAGCAAAAGATAAAAACGATCCCTTTAGATTGATGGGATTTGGTCATAGAGTATATAAAAACTTTGATCCAAGGGCCAAGATAATAAAAAAAGCGGCGGATGATGTTTTGGGCAAACTGGGTGTGAATGATCCTGTTTTGGGTATTGCAAAAGAATTGGAACATGCCGCATTGAATGACCAATACTTTGTGGAAAGAAACCTTTACCCTAACGTAGATTTTTACTCAGGTATCATCTACAGGGCATTGGGCATACCAACAGATATGTTTACCGTTCTTTTTGCTATCGGTCGTCTACCCGGATGGATTGCTCAATGGAAAGAAATGAGACAAAACAACGAACCTATTGGAAGACCTCGGCAGATATACATCGGGGAAACCGAAAGAGCTTATGTCTCCATGAACAGAAGAGGCTAATATTTAAACTAAGTGCCAATCTGCTCCAAGTTAGGAATATAAAATTCTGACTTGGAGCTGTTTCTTTTTAAAGGAACCACACGAAAAAATAATTTTACCGCCAAAAATAAGATTTCACTCTATTAATTTCACCTCATTTCTATTGACCTCAATCTTCATTGTTATGGAGTAATAAAAAAAATAAGACAATGATTCATTCATTGGGCTCAAAAATCATTTCTTTAAGTATATTTGAGAACAATAAATATGAAAATAATTTACTTATGAGTGCAAATAATCTGGAAGAAGCAGTTGCCTTGACCAAAAAATTTACCAGTAAACCTTCAAATGAGGAATTATTAAAATTGTATAGCCTCTATAAACAGGCAACTGAAGGCGACAACAATGAAGAAAGACCCGGGGGGTTTGATTTTGTAGCTGCTGCAAAATACAATTCCTGGCTGTCACTGAAAGGAAAGTCCAAAGAAATTGCAGCTAATGAATATATCGAGCTCGTCAACCTCCTTTCCCAAAAATACATATAAAACTTTTCCATTCTGTAAGGGAAAAATTCAAACCATCCGCTTCTCCTCCTTTAATATCGGATTCAAAAAAAAATACTGACCTGAAAAATCAAGTCTTATATAAAAATTAAGCACTAAAAGGTAAGTTTGGAGGTGATTGATCCATCCTCGCTTTTACTTTTTTATTATCTGAAGAATTTTAGAGGGTTAAACACTACTCCTATAGGATTGATAAAACCCAAGATGGAAAATGAAGATTCCCAAATTATTTATTTTTAAACAGCCAATAATTGCCTATTTATTCTTATAATTATCAACTCACTATTGGATTTCCAAATAATTACTATTACCTTTGCATCCGAATTAATTAAAACATTTTTCTAACCGTGGTTTCCTTACTGTCGCTTGACTTGGGTTACTTCTAGGAGTTCATGGTTTAGAGGAGTAAGGAAAATTTCATGGAAAAAGAATTATTATTCTCAGACCTCGGGGTTTCGGCTGAAATCCTGAAGGCGGTGGAAGATATGGGCTATACCCATCCTTCCCAAATTCAAACACAATCTATACCCTTGCTTTTGGAAGGCAGGGATTTAATCGGACAGGCTCAGACCGGTACCGGAAAAACCGCATCATTTGCTATTCCAATCATCGATCAGGTTGACGTTTCTATCAAAAAACCACAGGCCTTGATATTATGTCCGACCCGTGAATTAGCAGTTCAGGTAGAAGGTGAATTTGTAAAATTGTCAAAATACAAAAGAGGTTTTTCTTCAACTTGTATTTATGGTGGTGAGTCGATTGATAGACAGATCAGGAGCCTTAAGCAAGGAGTTCAGGTTGTCGTGGGCACGCCGGGAAGGATCATGGACCACATGGACAGAGGCACCCTTAAATTAGATCATGTTGGCATCATCGTATTGGATGAGGCAGATGAAATGTTGGATATGGGCTTCAGGGAAGACATTGAAAATATTTTAAGTGATTGTCCTGAAGAAAGACAAACTGTGTTTTTCTCAGCAACCATGCCGAAGCCAATTTTGGACTTAACCAAAAAGTTTCAAAAAAATCCTGAAATCATAAAAGTTCTTAGAAAAGAACTAACTGTTGAGAACATTACACAGGTGTATTATGAAGTAAAACAACCGCTTAAAATTGAATTGATGACAAGGTTGATGAACCTGAACCAATATACTTTAAGTGTTGTCTTTTGTAACACCAAAAGGGTAACGGATGAAGTTACCGAAGAATTAATTGCAAGAGGTATTATGGCTGAAGCTTTGCATGGTGACCTGTCACAGGCTCAGCGTACCAAAGTCATGAATAAATTCAGGAAAGGACATTGTTCTGTCTTGGTGGCAACAGATGTGGCTGCAAGAGGAATTGATGTGGATAATGTCGAGGTGGTATTCAATTTTGACCTTCCACTGGATGAAGAAAACTACGTTCATAGAATCGGTAGAACGGGAAGAGCCGGAAAATCAGGAGCAGCAATCAGCTTTGTCACTGGAAGAAAAGACATGTTCAGAATCAAGGATCTTGAAAAATTTATCAAGACCTCAATTGATAGGGTTTCTCCACCTTCAGTTTCTGACCTGGTTGATCTTAAGAAGGCCCAATTTATTAAGGATGTTCACAGACAAATCAGCAAAGAAGAGGATAACAGCTTCTATGAAGAGGTAATTGGACAATTATTGACCGAAGGCTTGAGCTTGGAGCAGATTACTTTAGGTGTAATAAAGATGCAATTGGCCAACTCAGTCCATGAAATGCAAGAACAGAACTTCGAACTTGACCTTAGCAGAGACAGGGAAAGAGGTTCTAGAGACAGAGACAGGGACAGAGGAGGAAGAGAACGAGGAGGTAGAGAAAGAGAAAGAGGCGGAAGAGAAAGAGGGGCAAGAAGTGAAAGATCCGAAAGGTCCGAAAGAACTGAAAAAAGACCAAGAACCTCTACTCCAAGAGAAAAAGCAGTGAGAGAACCTGGAATGGCAAGACTATTCCTGAATCTTGGAAAAAAGGACCGAATCCGTCCCAATGACATTGTTGGCGCCATAGCAGGTGAAACCGGTGTTCCAGGACGAAGCATAGGCGGTATTGACATATTTGACAATTTCTCATTTGTGGATGTTCCTTCAAAAGATGCGGATCACGTCATTAAGGTGATGAAAAACAATACGATCAAAGGTAAATCTGTTAACATGGAAATTTCCAAAGGTTAATAAATTAAGATTTAACGATTAGAAAATAAAGTTTAATGGTTTAAAGCGCATTCTCTTAGAGATTGCGCTTTTTTGTTTTTACACATGGCATCTATTTTTCAACAAATCTGCCCAAAGGAAAAATTAATGTGACTTATCTGTACCTCTTGTAACAAATGTCAATTTGATTTCTCATGATATTGGCTATTTTTGATTTTAATATCATCTACTCATCATGCAGCTTTTCTTTCACGAAAACACTACAAACAATTCTATCCACTTAAGCCCCGAAGAATCTAAACACTTGATAAAGGTGCTGAGAAAAACCAAGGGTGACAAAGTGAATTTCACAGATGGAAAGGGTTGCCTTTATACCTGTATAATATTTGACGACAATCCTAGAAAAACTGTCTTAAAAATTGATGAGAGACATTATATTCCTGAAGATGACTATTACATCCATTTGGCGATTTGTCCTACCAAAAACGCTGACAGAATGGAATGGATGGTTGAAAAAATTACAGAAATCGGTGTCCATGAAATCACTTTCATGCATTCAGAACACTCTGAAAGAAATCAAATAAAATTAGACAGGTTAGAAAAAAAAATAATAGCTGCCTGCAAACAAAGCCTCAAAACCAGAGTTCCTAAACTGAATCTGATACGGCAAATGGATGAATTGGTCCAGGATAAAACTTTTGATGAATACCAACGGTTCATTGCTTATGTAGATCAGGAAAATGACCGTCATTTGTTTGAAAAGGTAGAGCCGAACAGGGCCTATATCATCTTAATAGGCCCGGAAGGAGATTTTTCCCAACAAGAACTGGACTTGGCTTTCAACCATCATTTTCTACCTTGTTCATTAGGAAAAAGCAGGCTAAGAAGTGAAACTGCCGGTCTAACCGCTGTTCATACTTTACAGTTAATCAATAACTTGAAACATTTATGAAAAATTTAATCATCATTTTGGGAGTTTGCATGTCTCTGGTATCCTGCCAGAAATCTGTTGAAGAAAAATCCACCTCTGTTGGCCTTGATGGTTGGCTTGCGGGTACAACAGAGGAAAAATTTGAAGAAGTATCCCATCAGCTGGGAGGTTATAGCAGAACTATGGTGGAAGTCGGATATAGATATTCTGAACTATATTGGGCAGGTATGGATGAAAACTGGGGGTATGCAGACCATCAAATTGAACATATCATAGAAGCTATGGAGGATGGATTAAAAAGAAGACCTGTAAGGGTTGAATCGTCTACCGATTTCATGGAAGAAACCCTTCCTTTTATGGAAGGATTGATTGAAAAAAAAGACAAGGAGGAATTTTTGAAAGGATTTCAGGTTTTTACCTCGGCATGCAATGCCTGCCATGCCAAAGAAGGTGAGTCCGCAATTATGATTCAAATTCCTTTGAACAGAACTTCTCCGGTTCGTTTTTAAAACCAAATAACCAATGGGGAAATTTCGGGAAATTCTTTTTTAGCCTTTATTACGAAAATATATATTTACAGATTAGGTATCGGTTTAATTAACTGGATAAATAGCAGATGGATTCGCAACAAAAAATCTTTGCTGGAAATGAAATTAATAAAGAGGAGGACAAGGGTTTGACAATTCTGCTATATACTGATGAGGATGATCATAGACCTGTCTATCTATCAGGGAATTTTAACCAATGGGCCACGCAAGACAGAAGGTTCATGCTTCATAAAATAGATGAAGGTAAATATTCTTTCACTTTCCCAAAGGATTTTGAATACCATGACACATTGGCCTATAAATTTACCAAAGGGGACTGGTCCGAGGTTGAAATTGACAGGTATGGGAACAAAACTCCAAACAGACATTGTGAAAAAACAACGGGTGTTCAGGAGGAAAATGTGCCAAGATGGAGGAAAAATTGGTTGCCCTACAGACCAAGCCAACTTCCCCAAGTTCATCTTATTTCAGAAGAATTTGAGATCCCCCAATTGAACAAAAAAAGAAAAGTTTGGGCCCTTCTTCCACATGATTATGATACATCCTCGGAATCATATCCCGTGCTTTACCTCCAGGATGCTCAAAATCTTTTCAATGAAAATGCACCTTTTGGAAATTGGCAAATTGACAAAAAACTTGCGGTAATGTCAGATTATGGAATAGGGAAAATCATAATCATTGCCATTGAACATGCCGAAAAAGAAAGGTTAATTGAATACAATGTCGGAAAAACCCTCTTAGGTGAAGGACAGGGGAAAAAATACATCCGATTTATCACCGATACACTCAAACCCTTTGTTGACAAAAATTTCAGAACCAAACCGGAAAGGGAATTTACAGGTATAGGAGGAAGTTCTATGGGTGGTTTGGTAAGTATATTCAGTGGTTTGATGTATCCGGAAGTCTATGGGAAACTCATGATATTCTCCCCTTCCCTGTGGGTAATACCGAAAATCAAATTTTCTTTCCTTGACTTTTTTGAACCTGCAGAAACTAAAATTTACTTATATGCCGGGGGTGACGAAAGTGAGACCATGATCAAGCATGTGAAAAAATTCAAAAAAAGACTGCTTAAAAATGAAGGGGGAAGAGAAAAAATGAAAGTAACCCTTAGTATCAATATGGATGGTAAACACAGTGAAACTTACTGGAGCGATGAATTTCCAAAAGCAATCGAATGGCTTTTCTTCAGTGACCGCGAAGGTACCATTTAAGAGTTTGAAAAATCTGTTAATTAAGAAAAGAGGCTGTTTTACATAAAACAGCCTCTTTTCCTTATTTATTAATACCTGTAATAATCAGGTTTATATGGGCCTTCAACAGACACCCCGATATATTCGGCTTGGTCAGTACTAAGCGTTTCCAGTTCAACACCCAATTTAGCTAAATGTAAAGCCGCAACTTTTTCATCCAGATGCTTTGGCAATACATAAACCCCTGGTTCATATTTATCAGTGTTTGTCCATAATTCCAATTGAGCCAAAGTCTGGTTAGTAAAAGAGTTGGACATCACGAAAGAAGGGTGGCCGGTAGCACAACCCAAATTGACCAATCTGCCTTCTGCCAATAGAATTATATCCTTCCCTTCGATGTTGTATAGATCAACTTGGGGTTTGATGACATCTTTGGTGTGACCATAGTTTTTATTCAACCAGGCCATATCAATCTCATTGTCAAAGTGGCCGATATTACACACGATGGTTTTATCCTTCATGGAACGGAAATGAACCTCTGAAACAATGTCTTTATTTCCTGTAGCTGTCACCACAATATCGGCTTCCTTCACTGCATTTACCATTTTCTTCACTGCAAATCCATCCATAGCGGCCTGAAGTGCACATATCGGGTCAATTTCAGTTACTATCACCCTTGCTCCTGCTCCTCTTAAAGATGCCGCTGACCCTTTACCCACATCCCCATAACCAGCCACTACAGCAACTTTTCCTGCCATCATTACATCCGTAGCTCTTCTGATTGCATCCACCAAGGATTCTTTACATCCATATTTATTATCAAATTTTGACTTGGTAACAGAATCGTTCACATTGATGGCAGGCATTGGCAAGGTGCCTTTTTTCATTCTTTCATATAACCTGTGCACTCCGGTGGTAGTTTCTTCTGAAAGTCCCTTGATCCCTGATACCAATTCGGGGTAATTATCCAAAACCATATTGGTCAGGTCACCACCATCATCCAAAATCATATTCAAAGGATTTCTTTCCGGTCCAAAGAAAAGGGTTTGCTCAATACACCAATCAAACTCTTCTGCTGTCATACCTTTCCATGCATAAACCGAAATTCCGGAAGCAGCAATCGCGGCGGCGGCGTGGTCCTGGGTTGAGAAAATATTACAAGACGACCAGGTAACTTCGGCTCCTAAAACCACCAAAGTCTCAATTAATACTGCAGTTTGTATGGTCATGTGTAGGCAGCCCGCAATTCTTGCTCCCTTGAGTGGTTGAGAAGAACCGAATTCCTCTCTAAGGGCCATTAAACCTGGCATTTCTGCTTCAGCCAAGGTTATTTCTTTTCTTCCCCACTCTGCCAGGGAAATGTCTTTCACCTTATATTTGATGAATTTGTCGGATTTGATTTCAGACATAGTTATTTAATTAATGAATTGATTTTCAATATGGAATTACAAATTTAGCGCTTTTATGCACAAAATAAAATTCGGTAGTTACAAGTATTTAACCTCCTTGAAGCCATAATGGTTAAGGCTTCTGTCTTTTTTTTCAATAATTAATTTGCCCTCTCTATTTATTCCTATGATTTTACCCGTAAAAACTTGCCCATCATCATACTCGCACCATTGTTCCAACCTGAAAAGTCTATCCAAATATTGATTTCTAAGATCAATTTTGTCCCCTTTTTTAAGTTTGATGTAATATTTTTCAATTTTTGAGACCAACAACTTAAAAATTTCCCACTTATCCCATTCCCTCCCTGTCAAAGATAAAAATGAAGTGACCTTGGGTAATTCCGGAAAACTCTGATTTATATTCAATCCAATCCCAAGAACACTGTATTCAATCCCTCTTTGATTGACTATGTTTTCGATAAGAATTCCTCCTATTTTTCCTTTCTCTTCATGAACCAAATCATTAGGCCATTTGATTTTGATACCATATAAATAATCTGAAAGCAATTCCGCAACGGCCAAAGAAATAATAATATTAAGTTCAAATTGCTCTGAGGTATCCAAAAAATAAGGTTGAAGAACAAGGGAAAGAGTAAGATTCTTACCCGGTTCTGACCACCACTGATTTCCCCTCTGCCCCCTGCCTTTTGTTTGCGAATCTGTAATTACGATACTACCTTCTGCAACTTCCCGTGACCTGACTTTTTCCAAAGCCAAGTCATTTGTAGAATGACACTCTGTCAGGAAATGAATATCTTTTCCGAGAAAAAGCGTATTGGCAAGGATTTTATACATTCTTTTATTAGTTAATTTGTGGGGCAATAAAGATATTTAAACCTTATTTGTCCCATAGGTTTATTTTAATTAGCAAAATTAGCGTAATTAAACATGACAGCAGAAGAGCTGAGTAAAGTTATTATCAAAGGAATGGAAGAAAAGAAGGCTTCCAACATAGTTTTGATGGATCTGAGAGGAGTTAAAAACGCTTTTACGGATTTTTTTGTTATCTGTTCCGGAAGTTCAGATACACAAATCGAAGCCATTTCCGATTCAATAGAAGAAGAAGTGATCAAATCCAATAAAGAAAGACCATTCAGAAGTGAAGGAAAAAACAACAAACAATGGATTCTCATGGATTATGTTGATGTGGTGGCTCATGTGTTCCTAAAAGATAAAAGAACATTTTATGGTTTGGAAGATCTTTGGGGAGATGCGAAAATAACCAGGATTGGGTCTTAATTTACTTTGAACTTTCGGGAGATAAAAACGTTTTACAAAGAGTTTACGACATATACGATAAAGAATGAGCGAGAACAACAAAAATAAAAATTTTATACCCAAAACACCTCCAAAGCAGAATTTTCAACTCTGGTTGATCATAACGGCTGTGATCGTTTTGGTAGGAATTACTTGGTTCAATCAAAGGAACACAGTAATTGATATTACCTTAAAGAAATTTGAAGACATGTATTTGGCCAATGATGTGGCCAGAGTGGTAGTCATTTACAATCAAAATTTAGTTGAGGTCAGCCTTAAGCCAGAGGCATTACAAAATTCGAGATACAAGGAAGAATTGGAGGCCAATAGCCCGTTCTTTACCCCTGGGGGACCTCATTATCAGGTGAAAATTGCTTCAGTGGATAAATTCATTGAGGACTTCCAAAAACTGGAAAGTACCAAACCTGATTCTGAAAAAATAGGTTATACTGCTAAAACACAGGAGAGCTGGACCAATTGGTTTTCAAGCTTCGGCTTCCTTATTATCCTTTTCCTTTTCTTCTGGATCATGATGAGGAGAATGGCAGGTCCGAGCGGACCTGGGGGCCAGATTTTCAATGTTGGTAAATCCAAAGCGCAACTATTTGATGCCGAAAACAAAGTCAAAATTACATTTGATAACGTAGCAGGTCTTGATGAGGCAAAAGAAGAAATCCAGGAAATAGTTGAATTCCTTAAAAATCCAGGAAAATTCACCAAACTGGGAGGTAAAATTCCAAAAGGTGCCTTGCTGGTAGGCCCTCCGGGTACAGGAAAAACTTTGCTTGCAAAAGCTGTAGCCGGTGAGGCAGGTGTGCCTTTCTTTACTCTTTCCGGTTCTGATTTCGTGGAAATGTTTGTGGGTGTAGGTGCCGCAAGGGTACGTGACCTTTTCAAACAGGCGAAAGAAAAAGCCCCTTGTATCATCTTTATTGATGAGATTGATGCCATTGGCAGATCAAGAGGAAAGGGACAAATGCCAGGTTCGAATGATGAAAGGGAAAATACATTGAATTCCCTTTTGGTTGAAATGGATGGCTTTGGAACAGATTCAGGGGTTATTGTTCTTGCTGCGACCAACAGGCCCGATGTCTTGGATCAGGCTTTATTGAGACCAGGCCGATTTGACAGACAGATCAGCATTGATAAACCTGATATTGTGGGTAGAGAAGCAATTTTCTTAGTACACCTAAAGCCTATTAAAACCGGTGATGATGTTGATGCTAAAAAGTTGTCTGCTCAGACTCCGGGTTTTGCAGGAGCAGAAATTGCAAACGTATGTAATGAAGCAGCATTAATTGCTGCAAGAAGAAATAAAACAGCTGTAGATATGCAGGATTTCCAGGATGCCATTGACAGGGTCATTGGTGGATTGGAAAAGAAAAACAAAATAATTTCTCCTGAAGAGAAAAAAATTGTGGCCTACCATGAAGCCGGTCATGCTGTTGCGGGTTGGTTTTTGGAACATGCCGATCCTTTGGTGAAAGTAAGTATTGTTCCAAGAGGAGTTGCCGCTTTAGGTTACGCACAGTACCTTCCAAAAGAACAGTTCTTGTATCAGACTGAGCAGCTTATTGATGAAATGTGCATGACACTAGGTGGAAGAGCTGCTGAAGAAATTGTTTTTGGTAAAATTTCCACAGGTGCCCTGAGTGATTTAGAAAGAGTGACAAAAGTGGCATATTCTATGGTATCCATTTATGGTATGAATGATAAGATCGGAAATGTTTCTTTCTATGATAGTAAGGCAAGCGACTATAAAATGACAAAACCTTATTCAGAAACCACTGCAGAAACCATTGATGAGGAAGTTAGAAAAATCATTTCTTCTGCTTATGATAGGACCAAAGAAATGCTCAAGACTAAGAGAAAGGAATTGGAAATATTAGCAAAAGAGTTATTGGAAAAAGAAATCCTTTTTCAGTCTGATTTAGAAAAACTCATCGGAAAAAGACCATTCGCTAAAGAAACAACCTATGAGGCTTTTACTAAAAAAGTAGATAGTAAAGAAAAAGCCGAAAAACCTGTTGAAAAAGAAAATGCTGAATCAAAAGAAGAAGCTCCGAAAGTAGTAGCTCCGGAGGTTGAGGAAAGTAAAGGTTAAGGTCATCAATTTGATTTGAATTAATGAAAAGCCTCCTAAATTTGGAGGCTTTTTTATGGTTTACTTGTAATTTTTATCTTTGGGAGATTAACCTTGTATTTATGAATATTTCGTTAAATGAAAAGAAAGTATTTTTTGCCTCAGATTTTCATTTGGGGGCACCTGATGATAAAAGCAGTAAAGAAAGAGAAGACAAAATTATCAGGTGGCTGGGCGAAATAGAAAATGAGGCAAAAGCAATTTTTCTTGTTGGTGATATTTTTGATTTTTGGTTTGAATATGAAAAAGTCATACCAAAAGGTTTCATTCGTTTTCTCGGGAAAATTGCAGAATTAAGGCATAAAAACATTCCTATATTTTTTTTTACAGGGAACCATGACCTGTGGATGAATGATTATTTTACCAAGGAACTGGACATTCCTGTTTACCATAATCCTATAGAACTGACTATTGAGAATAAAAGAATCCTTGTTGGGCACGGGGATGGATTAGGACCTGGAGATCAACAGTACAAAATCTTAAAAAAAATATTCACAAACCCCATATGCCAATGGCTTTTTAAATGGCTGCATCCGGACATTGGTATGAGATTTGCCCACAAATGGTCACGGAAAAGCCGAATTACCAATTTGAAAAAGAAAGAACACGAATTCAAAGGCGATAATGAATGGCTTTGGGCATATTGTCAGCAGGTAGAGAAAAACAAGCATTTTGATTATTACGTTTTTGGACATCGACATCTGCCATTGGATTTACCTGTCGGAAAAAAAGCAAGGTATTATAACCTTGGAGAATGGGTGAATCAATACACTTATGGTGTTTTTGACGGTGAAAAATTCGAGATCAAAACTTTCGGATCATGAAAAAAATTGTTCTCTTCATGTTTTGCTTTTTGATTTTTGCCTTCTCAAGAGCACAAAGTGATTGGGAATTGAAGCATACCATCCAATTTCCTCGCTTAGGCCTACTTTCCTTGGACAACCAAGGCTTCATTTTTATTTCGGACTTAGAGGGTAATATTTATCAATATAATAAAGAAGGCAGGCTGGTCAATAATTTTTCACCCCATAGACAAGGCGCTCTCAGCCAATTGGAAGCTGCATGGACTGTCAATATCTTTACTTTTTCAACAGACCTTCAGGAATATAGAATATTGGATAGGTTTATCAACCCCGTGTCTCAAAACAGGATCCCCATTGATAAGATTACTTTGGCAAAAATGGCCACACTTGGCAATAACAACATCATGTGGGTATTTGATGAAGCAGATTTGTCCCTTAAACAGTTTGACTACAGAATTAGCGAGGTATTACAGCATCAACCTTTGAATTTGATTTTGGCGAAATCTTCTTTGGAAGTAAAAGATATCCGGGAGTACCAGAACTTGCTTTTCCTCCATATTGAAAGCGAAGGAGTTTACATTTTGGATAATCAGGGGAATTTCATAAGAAATTTAAAGGTTAATCTTTCACAAAAATTATCGTTTTGGAAAAATTACCTTGTCTATAGTGAAAATGACCACTTGGTTCTCATGAATATTATGACAGGAAAAAAAGAGGAATTTGAGCTTCCTGAAGAGATCATACCTAAAAACATCATGATAAATCAATACGCCGTATTCTTTTATGATGATTCCAAAGTGCAGATTTATTCAAAAGCAGCTGGTCCTTTAAAAAATTATTGAAAAAAAAGAGGCTCCCTTTTTTGAAGACAGCCTCTTTTGAGATCGATAAGAAAATCATGCGATTTCTATTAATGTAATATCAAAAATCAGGTCTTTACCTGCTAAAGGATGGTTGGCATCCAAAACGATTTTTTCTTCATCTATATGGGTTACTTTTACAGGTACCGGCTGTCCTGCCTGATTTTGCAAAGACAATTCCATACCTATTTCCGGCTTGATATGCGGAGGAACCTGACTCAAAGGGATGTCCAACATCATATCCTCTCTTTTCTCTCCGTAAGCCTCCGCACTGGGAATAGTTACACTTTTCTCTTCACCGATTTTCATTCCGTGAACGGCCGAATCAAAGCCTTTGATCATATTACCATCACCTAGGGTAAACTGAAGGGGTTCTCTGTTAGCTGAGCTATCAAATACAGTCCCATCTTCAAGTTTTCCGGTGTAATGAACTTTCACTGCATTTCCTTTACTTGCTACTGACATAACTATATATTTTTGTTAAAGCTGTAAAGTTAATAATTTTATTTTCCGATTAAAATCCTGTCCGATTTCAAAGCAGGACTGTCCGATTTTAAACTTAATGTGTTCATTATTGAACAATTAAATTAGTATTATTGTATGGAATTAGACAATGAACGGCTATTTTAACTTATGGCATCATTTTGTCACTACCTATTCAAAACATTCAATATATGGAAAGCCAGCAATTAGGAAAAATACTGATCATCGACGACAATGAAGACTTGCTTTTTGCAGCTAAGATGCTTTTGAAAAAGTATGCAAAGGAAGTGACAATTGAAAAAGATCCCAGAAGAATCCCTTTTTTGATAAATAACAACAGTTATGATGTGATCCTGTTGGATATGAACTTTACAGAGGACACAACTTCCGGTAAAGAAGGTTTCCATTGGCTTAAACAAATAAAAGAGATTGATCCCAAAGCCGTGGTAATCCTGATTACCGCCTTTGGGGATGTAGAAATGGCTGTTCAGGCATTAAAAGAAGGTGCCACTGATTTTATTCTGAAGCCTTGGCAAAATGAGAAACTATTAGCCACTTTGACTTCCGCTAGCCGACTCAAGGAAAGTTATGATGAGGTTGAAAAGTTATCCAAAAAACAAAAACAACTTCAATCAGATGCTAAGAAGTCCTATTCAGATATCATAGGGACCAGCGCCTCCATGAAAAATATTTTTTCCATAATTGACAAGGTAGCCAAGACTGATGCTAACATACTGATTTTAGGAGAAAACGGTACAGGTAAAGAACTTATAGCCCGGGCCATTCATGACCGTTCTCTTCGAAAGGATGAAATATTTGTCGGAGTGGATATGGGAGCCATTACGGAAACCCTTTTTGAGAGTGAGCTTTTCGGACATAAAAGAGGCGCATTTACGGATGCAAAAGATGACCGTGCAGGTAGATTCGAAATAGCCGATAAAGGCACTTTGTTTTTGGATGAAATCGGTAATCTCAGCATGCCACTACAATCCAAACTTTTAACAGTCTTGCAAAAAAGAGAAGTGACAAGAATAGGAACAAATAAAGCCATTCCTGTAGATATCCGGCTCATTTGCGCCACCAATCTGAATGTTCATCAAATGGTAATGGAAAACACATTCCGTCAGGACTTACTCTACAGAATCAATACGGTGGAGATTTTTCTTCCTCCGTTGAGAGAAAGACAGGACGATATTCCCTTATTGGCTGATCATTTTCTGAATAGTTATAGCAATAAATATAGAAAGAGTTTTAAAGGATTCTCTGCTTCGGCTATGCAGTTATTGCAGCGGTATAATTGGCCAGGAAATATTAGAGAATTGCAACATGCAATAGAAAGAGCCATCATTATGGCAGATGGTGATGAATTGGATAGCAGGGATTTCTTTTTCCTTTCAGCAAAACCCATGAATGAGAAAATTGCAACACCGGCCACATTTAACCTGGATGAAGTTGAAAAAACCACTATACAAAGGGTGATAGACAAAAACGGAGGAAATATATCCAAAGCGGCTAAAGAACTTGGTCTGACAAGGGCTTCTTTGTATAGAAGATTAGAAAAATATGGATTATAAAATAGGCCTCCTTGGTAGGATAATTCTTCTTGCAGTTTCCTTATTTCTTTTGTCCTATTTCATTTTGAACGGAGCAGGGGTATTTACCATATCCCTATTTGTCATTCTCGTTTTGGCGCAAATCATTTTTCTGCTGGGATATGCTGAAAACTCATTCAAAAAAGTCCGCCAGTTTCTGGACAATATCAAGCAGGACAATTACACCAATGTTTATCCAGTGAAATTTGACGGAACAGAAACCGATGATCTGCACATTGAATTCAATGCCATCCTGGCGAAACTTCAGGAAGACCAAGCTGAAAAGGAAGCCAATTACCAATATTTCCGCTCTGTTTTTCAGCATTTGAGCATCGGACTGATCACTTTTGACGAGGAAGGAAAGGTTCAGATAGTCAATACCGCTGCCAAGCGGATGATGAACATACCACAACTGATCAATATCGGTGAGGTTGAAAAAATAAACAAGGAACTACACCATGCCATCAATCACCTTAGAACCGGGGGTAGTGAACTGATAAAAATTGCCCATCCTGATGGCATCATGCAGCTTTCGGTTTATGTCATTGAATTGGTTTTGAGGGATACAAAATTCAAACTGGTTTCCTTACAAAATATCCAAAGTGAACTGGAAGAAAAAGAAATGGAAGCCTGGCAAAACCTTGTAAGGGTACTTACTCATGAAATCATGAACAGCATTGCTCCCATTTCCTCTCTGGCATCTACAGTAAAAAGTGACATAGAACATAAACTGGATGGGGATAAAGAGGTTCCGGCACAGGATCTGGAAGATTATTTAATGGCCATCACCACTATTGAAAAACGTAGTGAGGGACTAATCAATTTTGTCAGTGATTTCAGAAGCCTGGCCCATATTCCCACTCCGAAATTCCAGACCATACAGCTTAAAACACTATTTGCTCAATTGGAAACTTTATTGCAACACCAGTTTGAAAACCACCAGATTCAATTTAGAACCAAAGTTGAGCCGGAAGAGCTCATATTATTCGGTGACCAAAATCTAATTGAACAGGTATTGATTAATTTAATCCAAAACGCTATCCATGCGGTGGAAGATGCCATTGTCAAATCCATTTCCCTGGATGCCTTTATTGATGAGGCAGGAAAAATCATTATTGAAGTTTCAGACAGTGGCAAAGGAATCGAGGAAGAAGCACTATCAAAAATTTTTATTCCATTTTTCACTACAAAAAAGAAAGGCTCTGGAATCGGACTTAGTCTTTCCAAACAGATTATGAGAAGACACAAGGGGAATATTCAAGTCCGTTCCAAGCTTGGACAAGGAACTGTTTTCAAGTTGATTTTTAATGCCTGATCAATTTTTGGTATAGATAAAACCTGGACCGTCACAGGAAGACCAGGTATTATTGATCAATTTATATTCTTTTGTGACGAACAAAAACTCTGAATCCCCTTCTCCGCAATTAGCGGCCATTTCTTGATTGGTTTCAAATATCAACTCTATTTCATAGATAATATTTCCCTGGGAATTGCCTGAGGGATTAATTTGGAATTGTCCAAGGGCTTGGGCAGGTATCTCCAAAACCTCTCCTACCCCTTTCATTTTGGTTGAAAATTTTATAAAAGTCCCATCGTTGTTAAAAATATATTTTTCTTCAAAGCCAAGTTCTTTTCCTCCTAAATCTGAAAGGGACAAAGAAGGGGTGATTTCAACCAAATTCCAATATCCCAGAATATTAAATTCAGGCTTTTTATCATCCTGGTTGCAAGAAAACAAAATGATCACTGAACTAAAAAACAAAAATAAAGTCCTTTTCATAATACTTAATATTAATAAAATACAACGATCAACCTTTGCTAAAGGTTATCAAGATCTGATAAAAATTATAAAAAGGCAAGATTCTCCATAAAATAAGGTTTTTAATATTGAATTAACATTTTCTTCATAATTGACCTCATTTTTTAAAAAATATTATTATTTCAATAATATCATTTTCATCATCAGTTCAAATGCGACTATTAACTTGCAATCAAAACTAATGAACTTGACAACAGATTTCAAAACCATTGTGATCTCAGATGTTCACCTAGGAACGCGGGGATCTAAAGCCAAAGAAGTAGCAAGGTTTTTAAAGCAGTATAGTTGTGAAAATTTGATCCTCAACGGGGATATCATCGATGGCTGGCAGCTCAAAAAATCAGGAAGCTGGAAAAGAAAACATACAAGGTTTTTTAACAGGATCCTCAAAATGATCGAAAGCCATAACACCAAGGTATTCTATCTAAGGGGTAATCATGATGATTTTTTAGACCAGATTCTCCCCTTGCAAATCGGAAACCTATCCATTCAAAATGATATGGTTTATGAAAGTATGGGAAGGAAATTCTTTATAACCCATGGAGATGTTTTTGACAGTGTGACAACAAATTTCCGCTGGATTGCCTACCTGGGAGATATGGGATATACATTTTTACTCTGGTTAAACAGACAGGTTAATTACCATAGAAGAAGAAAAGGGCTTCCTTATTATTCTCTTTCCCAATATGTGAAAGGAAAGGTAAAATCTGCTGTTTCCTATATTGATGAATATGAAACAGAACTTGCTAAAATGGCAAGATCCAGGGGATGCGACGGTATTATCTGTGGCCATATCCATAAAGCAGAAAACAGAACCATTGAAGGGATTTCCTATCTCAACTCCGGTGATTGGGTCGAAACAATGAGCGCATTGGCAGAGGACCATCAAGGGAACTGGCAATTGGTCTATTACAACGAAATTGATTTCAAAAAAGAACGAAAGGAGAATATCATCCCGATTGAATCCAAGCTTGACCTGAAAACAGTAGCCTTCAACAGGCTTGCGGATGATTTAAATCTTCCCAATTTCAAACTTTGAAATGAAATTCTTATTCATTGTCCAAGGAGAAGGCCGCGGCCACATGACCCAAGCCATTTCAATGTTCGAAATACTGGAAAGTAAAGGACATAATGTTTCTGCTGTCTGCATTGGGAAAAGCGAAAGAAGAGAAATTCCGAAATTTGTTAAGGACTCTATTACAACTAATATCCAACTTTTTGATAGTCCTAATTTTATCACAGATAAAAAGAATAAAGGAATCAAATTAGGTAGGACCATAATTTACAATTTGACAAACTTTTTCAGGTTTTCAAAAAGTCTCCAAAAAATCCATGAATTAGTACAGGAACATAAGCCGGATGTTATCCTTAATTTTTATGATGTCCTTGGTGGATTATACAATGCCATATACCGGCCTCAGGCACACTTTTGGGTAATTGGACATCAATACCTGATTGAGCATCCTCAATTCAAATTTCCAGAAGGAAAATTAATTCAAAAATGTTTATTTTTTCTCAATACAAAGATCACCGCATTAGGAGCAAGGAAAAAACTTGCCCTTTCATCTATTCCACTTGAAGACTTTCCAGGAAGAAAACTTTATATTTTACCTCCTTTGTTGAGAAAAAAAGTAAAACAACTGAAGCCAACACCTGGGGATTTTTATTTGACCTATATGGTTAATCCAGGATATGGAAATGAAGTAATGGAATTTGCCAGACAATACCAATATATTAAAATAGAAGCCTTTTGGGATAAGAAAGGAGCCCCCAAAGAAATGACTCCTTTACCTAATCTCACCTTTCACCAAGTGGATGACCAACTTTTTCTTCAAAAAATGGCCGCCTGCAAAGGACTTCTAAGTACTGCTGGTTTTGAATCTATTTGTGAAGCAATGTATCTGAATAAGCCTGTGATGGTTATCCCAGTCCAGGGTCAATATGAACAGATATGTAATGCGATTGAAACAGAAAATTCAGGTGCTGGAATCCAGGCACTTCATTTTGACTTTAAACTTTTTGAGGATATTCTGAATGAAAGAGATTTTGACACCTCTTTTTCCAAACCATGGACGGATAGATTCCCGGCTATTTTTGAAATAATTATTACCCAACATCTATGGGTCAATCAAGATTCCGCCCACCAAAATCCGATTGACTTCTCACCTGCAACGCAATAACTCTTTATAATTCTAAACCAATCTATGATTTTTGGGTTATTCAATTAGCCAAAAATAGAATTTGTGGTTTTTTTAAATCTTTCTATTAGGGTGTTTAAATCGATTGCGTAAAAATTTTCAGAGATTTTTTATCCTATAATTCCCAATCGGATTTTTGACTAAATGAAAAAATAGTAAATTCAAGACTGCTTATTTGGATATACAATTCATGAATATAGAGAAACAAAGGCTTCAGGAAGACAGAGCTTGGAAGAAACATTGGAAGAAGTGGGGTCCTTACCTCACTGACCGACAATGGGGAACGGTTAGAGAGGATTATAGCCCGAATGGTGCTGCATGGGAAAATGTTACCCACGATGAGGCCAGAAGTAAGGCTTATCGTTGGGGTGAAGAGGGAATAGGTGGTATTTCGGATTATAAGCAAAAACTTTGTGTAGCCTGGGCTTTTTGGAATGGCAAAGACCCCATGATCAAAGAAAGACTTTTTGGATTGACCGGCCCTCAGGGGAATCATGGGGAGGATGTTAAAGAACTGTATTATTACCTCGACTCTACCCCAACGCACAGCTATATGAAAATGCTGTATAAGTATCCTCAAAATGAATTTCCTTACAAACAATTGATTGAAGAAAATCGGATCCGAACCAAAAACGATCCGGAATTTGAAATTATGGATACCGGTATTTTTGATGAAGATGCCTACTTTGATATTTTTATAGAATATGCCAAAAATGACATTGAAGATGTCGCAGCTTTTGCCACCATCCACAATAGGGGAAAAGAAGATGCAGAAATATGGGTCATGCCCACCATTTGGTTTAGAAAAAACTGGTTTACAGGTCATGAGCCATTCATGCCCAAACTTTCCAAAATAGATTCAAACAAAATAAAAGCCTACAGTCCGAAAAGTGGAAATTACTTTTTTTCTTTCGATGGAGAGCCGGAATTAAAATTCTGTGACAATGAAACAAATAGGGAAAGGCTATATCATATTCCCAATGAGAAAAAATACCTGAAGGATGCCATCAATGATTATGTGGTCCATAGGTATATTCAACATCTCAATCCGTCTGATTACGGTACAAAAGCAGCGGCCATTTACAAACTGACCATTCCTGCAGGAGGGAAACAGGTGGTTAAATTCCGGATGATGCATTTCAACCAAGATGACGTGGTCAATTCTTGTGAAGAAATTCTGAAAGAAAGGAAAAAGGATGCAGATGATTTTTACGGAGAAATCCAATCCAGGGTAAAAAATGATGATTTAAAAAATATACAACGGCAAGCCTTTGCCGGGATGATGTGGGGGAAGCAATTTTATTACTACAATGTGGATAGATGGCTTGAAGGTGACCCTGGTAGGTATTCTCCTCCAAAAGAACGTAAAAAGGGAAGGAACCACGATTGGAGACATGTCCATAATTATGATATCATCTCAATGCCTGACAAATGGGAATACCCTTGGTATGCTGCATGGGATTTGGCCTTTCATTGTATCCCCATTGCGCGGATAGATCCGGACTTTGCAAAAGGTCAGCTTGTTCTTCTTCTCAATGACTGGTACATGCACCCTAATGGCCAAATTCCTGCTTATGAATGGAATTTCGGTGATGTCAATCCGCCTGTTCATGCTTATGCTGTGCAGAGAGTATACCAAATTGACAAAAAAAACAATGCAGGAAAAGGTGATCAGGAGTTTCTGGAAAGATGCTTCCACAAGCTTATGATCAATTTTACCTGGTGGGTCAACCAAAAAGACAGTGACGGCAAAAATATATTTGAAGGGGGATTCCTTGGTCTTGACAATATTTCTTTAATAGACCGGAGCCATGCCCATCATTACAGCGGCAAACTTGAACAGGCCGATGCTACATCCTGGATGGCCATGTTTTCACTCAATATGCTCAGGATATCTCTTGACCTTTGTGAATTCAACAAATCCTATCAATATACGGCGATCAAATTTTTGGAGCATTTCCTCTATATCGCCGGAGCGATGAATAATATATCAGGGGAAAGTATCAGCCTATGGAACGATGAAGAAAATTTTTTCTTCGATGTCTTTCACTTGCCAGGTAAAGAACCCAAAGAAATGAAAGTGAAATCAATTGTTGGAATAATACCTTTGTTTGCAGTAGAGTCTATCCGTCTGGATATGTTTGACAGCCTTCCTGATTTCAAAAAAAGGATGGAATTTTTTCTGAGGGAAAAGCCCAAACTTGCCTCACTGGTATCCAGTTGGATAAAGCCTGGGTTTGAGAAAAGAAGGTTATTTTCTCTTTTGAGGGGCCATAGAATGAAAAGCATACTCCATAAAATGCTTGACCCCAATGAATTCCTGAGTGATTACGGTATTCGGTCTTTATCTAAATTCCATGAGAAAAAACCTTATAGTCTAAAAATCAATGGAGATATCTATACCATAAAATATACGCCAGGTGAGTCTGATTCATTAATGTTTGGTGGTAATTCGAACTGGAGGGGGCCCATTTGGTTTCCTATAAACCATTTGATCATAGAATCACTGAGAAAATTTTATTATTATTACGGCAACGAGTTTTCCATTGAATACCCAACCGGTTCAGGAAATTTTTTAACAATGGACTTAATTGCAAAAGAACTGTCTCTGAGATGTATCAAGATCTTCATGAAGAATGAAAGTGGAGAAAGGCCTGTTTACGGTGAAAATCAAAAAATGCAGCAAGACCCCAATTTCAAAGATTACATCCTATTTTATGAGTACTTTCATGGGGATAAAGGTACTGGTTTAGGAGCTTCCCATCAAACAGGATGGACGGGACTGGTTGCTGAAATGATCCATAAGTACTATAAAAACATAGACCAACCTAAGGAAGATGTTGAGTCCGTATTTAGAATCTACTAGAATTGAAGCGGGTTGTGATGAAGTGGGCCGAGGATGTCTGTGCGGACCTGTTGTGGCTGCGGCTGTAATATTGCCCCTTGATTATGCCAATGAATTTATTGATGATTCCAAAAAACTAAGTATAACCAATCGCCTGAATCTGGTTGAAGAAATAAAATCAATCGCCATTTCATGGGCTATAGCTGAGGCAAGTGTAGAAGAGATAGATAAAATCAACATTCTTAACGCCTCTTTTTTAGCCATGAACAGGGCAATAGATTCACTTGAAATAAGACCAGATCATTTACTGATTGACGGCAACCGATTTAAGACCACTCTTTCAATCCCCTATGATTGCATTGTCAAAGGTGATGGAAAATTTGCCAGCATTGCGGCTGCCTCGATACTTGCCAAAGTCTACAGAGATGAGTTGATGGAAAAAATGGCAATGCAATATCCAGGTTACGGTTGGGAACGAAATGCCGGTTACCCCACCAAGGCACATAGAAACGGAATAATCAAATTGGGATTAACACCAATCCATAGAAAGTCCTTCCGACACTTACCTGAGCAGATGAGACTGGAATTTTAAAAACGCATCAAAATATAACCTTGAGGTACATATTTAGTCAAAGTTGTCAGCATAGATAAGGCGATATCAGCTCCTCCCCAAACATCAGTTGTTTTCATATTTCTGGCAATAAGGGATTGCCCACAAACATAAAACTCTACTCCAGCATCTTTTAAAGCCTCAAAAACAGGCAAATTGGGATTCTTTACCCCATATAGTTTTTCAAAATAAGCATCGTTCATCACACTGAAAATGGCCCCTCCGTGGATGGCCACCTTCACTTTCAGATGCCCTTTAGCCACTCCCCCTACTCCATGTAAATTCATCATACGGGCGATATTATCCACCATCCTATTGATCTGTTGGGGATCTTCTGCAGCTGAAACCAAATCGATGATTATTTTGAATTCTCCATTGGGATCCGGTCTTTCTGAAGCTTCAGGGATTTCGAAAACCATTCCAAATCCTTTAACAATAGGATCTAATCCTTCTTGCTGGCTAAAGCCCATTTTTATTAACCCACATGTTAAAACTATAGTGAACAATACACTTTTCATTTCAGTATTTTTTAGAAATTAAATAAAATCATGAAATGATAAAATTTCAAGAGATGGACTGATTGATTTGGTCTGAAACCTCATATTAAGATTTATAGGCTTGCTTATGTAATTAATTACTTTCATGCCTACTAATTTACATTTAATTGTTTGTAAAATAGCTAAGGTTTCCCTTAGCACAAAACTGAAAAAAGCAATGCCTAATTTACCGGAATTCCTGAATTCTCTACCTTGGAAAAAGTTTATTTTGATAAATCAAAGTAGAATGGAGGTCTAGAGTTTTTTGTTTAAGATTTGGGAAAAAGGTAGGTTTTTTAAGTTAGTTCAAGTGCAAAAGAATTTTAATTAAATATTTACTCTTTTTGACCGTGGATAAATCAGACAACTTCTGGAGTTACTCATCATATTGATGTATGATTTCTATGATATAAAAAACTTTCTTCATAATTCATTTATTCAGGGGTATTATGATTTACTTCCAAATAAAAGATTTTTGAAATAGGATCTTTATCATTTGAAAGCCCTTCTATTTTGACCAGCAGCTTTTTAGTTTGGCTGGACATTTCAAATGAAATGGGAATACTGGTTTGGTCTTCATCCCATTCCAATTTTGGATTCCAATACACTGCCGGTTTACGGGAAATCACCCCTTGATAATTTTCAAAATCAGGAAATGAAGGAACTTTGGTAAAACCACTGACCTTAAATTTTTGAAATTGTGAATCATCAAAAATTAGATTTTTATTTTTTTCTCTAGAGCCTTTTTTAGTCTCTATAAGGATAGCACCTGCATATCCCTGCATTCCAAATGTAGTGGCAGAAAAAGTGTACACTTTTATTGATTCAATTTCAGCTGCAACAAAAGTCGACAAGTAATCCATAACCGTATCAGTGGTATCAGAGCTTTCTAAATACCTTGCTCCATCAATAAGAAGTAATGGTCCCCCTGTTTTTGTTCCCCAATTATATAATCCCATTCCCCCACCAGGCATATTCATGGAAATTATCCTATCTAAGGTGAGAGCAGGCCATGCTTCCAACTGACTTTCTCTTATGGTTCTATCAGGAGTTCCATAGCCATAATTATTGGAAGAAGCATCCCCAATGGCTGTATTTGAAACTGTGAATTCCTCTAATTCGAAGTATACCCCTTCCATCAAATCTGAATACTTGAACTTAAAATCTGCAAAAGGATTTGCTTCGATCCTGTAGGTTAGTCGGGGATAATAGTGTGTAACATCCGGCAATTGAGAAGGGGTCAAATGAATCTGTCCGAATCTCTTTCTCTTTGGGTTAAGTGCTGCTATTGCGATTTCAGCTGTATCTGTGAATGAAAGACCTGTAGCCCTGAAAAAACCTCTGCTATCAGACTTGACTACTCCATAATCCTCAAGTTCTCCTTTTACAATGGTTATAGGAACTTCCATGGGCTTCCCAGGCCTGTCGGAGAAATAGCCTTCAATAGAAATTCCAAATTCTATTGGGTATTGGGGTGGGGTGTATAAAATCTCATTTCCATGCTCCAGTAGCCAATCTAAAGATTTGGAAATAGTGGGATGTAAACCTATGGCAGGGTTTAAATCTGCGTCCAAAACTGAGATATTAAGTATGCCTCCCTTAATTTCAAGATCTGGTTCAGAAAGGTTGATTTTCAATTTGACTATTGTATTCCATTCACTTGGTAGAAACTCCCCTTCTATATTAACCTCAATTTCTCCTTCTGGATCAACCCACTCCTCAGAGGAATCAGCCACTGCCAATTGGTCTGAAGGGAGAATCGGAACAGGCAAATAAGTAAATCCATCTTCACCGTAATTTCTAGACCAATTGGTGTAGGCCCTCAATACATAATCCCCTTTTGAAGCCTGATCTGGTATTTCAAGAACTCCTGAAACATGACCTTTATCTATCTCATATTTTTCTGATTTGATTAATTTAAAATCTTCTCCGTAAAGATCAATATACAGTACTCTGCTCAAGCTATCTGAGATCAAAGTATTTTGATAAAGTGTCTGGGCAGAAAACCAGAGAGCTTCCCCTGGAGCATAAAATGATTTATTGAGACTTATGTGGGGTCGTTCTCTAAGCGAATTC
>Ga0114946_10000319_pt1 | contig 31051 bp, 25 predicted proteins | sample WalLakDeSediment_FD_88676 | JGI IMG/M metagenome (GOLD analysis project Ga0114946, IMG submission 88676) | Lake sediment microbial communities from Walker lake, Nevada to study Microbial Dark Matter (Phase II) - Walker Lake 11/02/13 Deep Sediment | ecosystem: Environmental > Aquatic >... | reverse complement strand
TTAGGAATCCGAGGCAGAGCGGAGACAAGCATTGAAATCCAAACAACCGTTTCTCAAAGAGACTTAAAAGGAATTTAAATCGTTATATGTTTTTAAACAGCGATAAATATAAAAAAGGCATAGCTTTGTATTTGGCCATTGTCATAACAGCCATTGTTCTGGCCATTGCTTTGGGTCTTAGTGCCATTATTTGGGGCCAGTTGAGAATGATAAGGGAGATGGGCCATTCTGTGGTTGCTTTTTATGCTGCAGATGCCGGCATAGAAAAGGTTCTGAAGAAATGGGAAGACGTAGATGAAATGATAGATCTTTTTCACGAAGAAGATTTTGATTTAGACAATGAAGCAGTTTATAAACTTTTTATACTCAAAGGCGATACGGGCGGTTGCCCTGCTGATATGGAAGTTTGCATTAAATCAATCGGAACATATAAAGGAACTCGTCGGGCCATTGAAGTCAATTATTAAGACTTTGCCGTGACAAAATATGAAGCTAAAAAGCGCATAGAAAAACTCAAAGAGGTGATCAATTATCACCGCTATTTATATCACGTTAAAGACCAGCAGGAGATTTCCCAAGAAGCGCTTGATTCTTTAAAACACGAACTTTGGCAGCTTGAAGAGCAGTATCCTGAGCTGATTAAGGCTGATTCTCCCACCCAAAGAGTGGCCGGAAAACCATCGAAGGGCTTTAAAAAGGTGGGGCATTCATTGCAAATGCTTTCCATTGAGGATGTTTTTTCCGAGAAAGAACTGCAGGACTGGGAAAATTATTTGAAAAGATTATCCTCCTCTTTTAAAGAAGAAGGGATTGAATATTTCTGTGAACCGAAAGTAGACGGCTTTGCCGTCTCTTTGATTTATAAAAAAGGGATTTTCGGTATCGGCGCTACCAGGGGAGACGGCAGAACAGGGGAGGATGTCACCCAGAACCTGAAAACAATAGAGAGCATACCCTTGCGCTTGTTCAGATCAGAATTTACCCGTTTTAATGAGCTGGAGGTCAGGGGAGAGGTCTATATGGATAAAAAAAAATTCGAGGAATTGAACGAAAAACTGGGCGGCAAATACGCCAATCCCAGAAATTTGGCTGCAGGCTCGATCAGGCAGCTGGATCCGAAAATAGCCGCTTCAAGGCCTCTTAAATTTCTGGCTTATGATTTAATAACCAACCTGGGCCAGAAAAAGCATTCAGAGGAGCACAGAATTTTAAGAGAAATGGGATTTAAAAGCGAACCCGGAAAAGTATGTAAAGATTTGGCTTCTGTTGTAAATTATTGGCGGCAAACAGCCAGGAAAAGGGAAGCTTTGGCTTATCAAATTGACGGGGTGGTGGTAGCTGTTAACGATAACGCTTTATTCCAAAAACTGGGCGTGGCCGGTAAAAGCCCCCGGGCTATCAGGGCCTTTAAGTTTTCTCCCAAGCAGGCCACCAGCAAAGTTTTAGACATTAAAGTCCAGGTAGGGAGAACCGGAGCTGTCACGCCCATTGCTTATTTAAAACCGGTTAAAGTGGAGGGAGTGACTATTTCCAGAGCCACTTTGCATAATGCGGACCAAATAAAAAGATTGGAAGTGAAAATAGGGGATACTGTCATAGTGGAAAGAGCCGGAGATGTTATTCCGGCAGTAGTCAGGACGTTAAAAGAACTGAGAACCGGGCAAGAGAAAGAATTTGTTTTTCCCGATTCTTGCCCCAAATGCGGCACAAAGCTGATCAGGCAAGCAGATGAAGTTGTCTGGCGTTGCCTCAACAGCAGCTGTCCTGCCAGAAAGCGCGAATTTTTATATCATTTTGTTTCCAGAAAAGCCTTTAATATTGAAGGAATGGGCCCTAAAATTATTGACAAGCTTCTTGAGGAAAATTTGGCTTCAGATCCTGTTGATCTTTTTCAGTTGAAGCAAGGAGACTTGGTTCCTTTGGAAAGGTTTGCTGAAAAATCAGCTCAAAATATTGTTTCAGCCGTAGAGAAAAGCAAAAAAATTTCTTTATCCCGCCTTATTTACAGTTTGGGAATCCGCCACGTAGGAGAAGAAACAGCCGTTGATTTGGCAGATCGTTTCGGCAGCGTTGATAATTTGGAAAAAGCGTCTGAGCAGGATTTGGAAAAAATTTCTGATATCGGGCCGGAAACAGCCAAAGCTGTTTATGCCTGGTTTCAGCAGAAAAAGAACCGGCAGATGATTGACGATTTATTCAAAGCCGGCGTAAAGGTTTTGAAAGAAAAAAACAGAGCACAAAAGGCAAAGCTTGCCGGAAAAACCTTTGTCCTGACCGGCAGTCTGCAGGCGCTGACTCGCGAGCAGGCCAAAGAGAAGATCCGTTATTTGGGCGGAGAAGTTGTTGAGTCGGTTTCCAATAAAACTGATTATCTCGTTGTCGGCAAAGGGCCCGGCTCAAAACTGGAAAAGGCCAGAAAATTAGGCGTTAAAACAATCAATGAAAAAAGCTTTATTAAAATACTGGCGTAGGTTTGACTGGCTTATTATTATTTCAGCCCTGCTGCTGGCCGGCATAGGTCTTTTGTCTCTATACAGTTCTTCGGTCGGCAGGGACGATTTCCTTAATTTTAAAAAGCAGTTTATTTTTCTGGGGATCGGCGTTTTGCTCATGTTTCTTATTTCGTTCCTGGACTACCGTATTCTACGCAACGATCCTTATTTAATTTTGGTTCTTTATTTTTTTTGCCTTTTGGCCCTGGCCGGTCTTTTTTTCTTTGCTCCGGAAATAAGGGGGGTGCAGAGATGGTATCAGGTCGGTCCTTTTTCCGTAGGGCCCATAGAATTCACCAAACTGATTTTAATCATATTGCTGGCGAAGTATTTTTCAATGAGGCACGTTGAAATGTATCGTCTCAGGCATATTTTGCTGTCAGGTTGTTATGTTTTGATACCATCTGTCCTCGTTTATTTCCAGCCGGACTTGGGCTCTGTCTTGATTTTGCTTTTTATCTGGCTGGCCATACTGCTTATGTCCGGCATAAAACTGAAAGTTTTTTTGGCTTTGGCGCTTTGTGGCATATTAATATTCGCCTTGGCTTGGCCTTTTTTGCTGAGAGATTACCAAAAAGAAAGGATACTTTCTTTTGTTTCTCCCCATCAGGCTGATCCTCAGAAAGCAGGTTGGAGTCGTATTCAGAGTGAAATCGCCATTGGTTTCGGAGGATTTTTCGGTCAGGGCTTCGGTCAGGGCTTTCAGACTCAATCCAGATATTTGTCTGAGCCCCAAACAGACTTTATTTTCGCAGCCATTGCCGAGGAATTCGGTTTTTTGGGGATAATCATACTGATGATTTTGTTCACGATTCTTATTTGGAGAATTGTCAAACTGGCTGCTGTTTCACAATCAAACTTTAACCGTCTTTTTTCTTTGGGTTTTGCAGCCCTGATCATCATTCAGATTTTTATCAATATCGGCATGAATTTGGCTATTTTGCCGGTAATGGGCATTCCTCTGCCTTTTGTAAGTTACGGAGGAAGCAGTTTGATCGCATTTTTTATCGGATTAGGCATTATTCAAAGTATGCGCCATGTCTAAGCTTCTCGATATTTTATTCCCCAGGTTTTGTTTGGGATGCGGCCGGGAGGGTTTGTATATATGTAAGCACTGCGAAATATTTTTAAGCGAAACTGATAACGAAAATTTTTCTGTTTTAAGCGTATGGGAGCACGAAGGATTGGCAGAAAGACTTATTCTTAAAATTAAAGACGGTCAGCATCACATAATAGAGGAACTTGTTGAAAAAGCTTTTGCAAGAATAGAGTTAAGTTTGCCCCAGAGCGTTGTTATAACCTATGTGCCTATGTTCAGGAAAAAGCAAAGAGAGCAAGGCTTTAATCCGGCCGAGCTTATCGCCCGCAAGCTGGCAGGTGTTTTTTCCCCGAGAAAATCAATAGTATGTTTGCTGGACAAAGCAAAAGATAATCAGTCGCAGTCAGGCCTTGAAAAAGAAGCGAGCCGAGAAAATGTTAGAAATGTTTTCAAGTATTGCGCTAGTTTTGTGCCGGAAAGCGTTCTGCTGGTTGATGATTTTTGCGCCACAGGATCCACAATTGAAGAATGTATCAGAATTTTAAAAAACAAAGGAGTTAAAAACACGTGGGCGTTTACCCTGACAAAGAAAACAAGGCTTGCCAAGAGGGGGGCGCAGATGCTATAATGAAGGCAGGAGCAAGCTTGCTATATTATTCAGGGGTGATATAATGTTTCTAGGGCTTGACATATTTTTAGGAAAGATTATAATTTAATTTGTTATTCGTTATTCGTCAATTCGCCAATTTTGATATTGCGCTAATTTTTTTTGATACTACTAAATGAATACAAAGAACTTTGGTAAGTCCAAAGTTTATCTTTCTCATCCTTACTTGTTGGCCGTTCAAAAAGAAAGCTGGGATAATTTCTGGCAGAAAGATTTAAAAGAGTTGTTTTCAGAGATTTCTCCTATTCGCGATTATACCGGAAAGGAATTAGAACTTTGGTTCTCGGGCTATAAATTGTCTGAACCAAAATACAAAACCGATCTTGAGGCAAAGATAAACAATGATTCCTTTGAAGCTTCATTGAGGGTAAAAACCAAGCTGGTTAACCTCAAGACTAAAGAAATTAAAGAGCAAGAGGTTTTTCTTGCCGATTTTCCTTTGATGACCGAGCGGGGCACTTTTATCGTTAACGGCGTGGAAAGAGTGGCCATCGCTCAGCTCATTCGTTCTCCGGGCGCTTTTTTCACTGCCAGAAGACTGGGCGGTAAAAATTATTTCGGAGCAAAAATTATTCCCAATCGGGGGGCCTGGCTGGAATTTGAAACTGAAACTTCCGGTTTTATCGGCGTAAAAATTGACAGAAAAAGAAAAGTAGCAGCCACTACGTTGCTGCGCGCTTTTGGCGTTGAAAATTTTCCGGAAGGATTTAAAGAAACCCTGGAAAAAGATTCTGCCAAGAACCAGCAAGAGGCTGTGGCGGAAGTTTACAGAAGATTAAGGCCGGGAGATTTGGCTACGCCCGATACCGCCAAAGATTTTATCTGGAACATGTTTTTTAATTTTGAAAGATATGACCTAAGCAAGGTTGGCAGGTGGAAGACGTGGCAGCGGCTGCAAGCTCTTCAGGGCAAGAATGAAATAAACACTGAAGACAGGGTATTGAAGACAGAAGACGTAATTGAGGTCATAAAAGAAATTATCCGTCTCAACAATACGCCCGGAGCACAGCCTGATCAAATCGATCATTTGGGGAACAGGAGAGTGAGAACTCTTTCTGAGCTGTTACAGAACCGCATGCGGGTGGGTATGATGCGCATGGAAAGGATTATTAAAGACAGAATGTCCACCCTGGATGTTTATACCTTAACTCCTGCCCAGCTGATTAATCCCAGGCCGGTGATGGCAGTTGTCAAGGAATTTTTCACTAGCTCGCAGATGTCTCAGTTTATGGATAATGAGAACCCCTTGGCCGAACTGGAACATAAGCGCCGGCTTTCAGCCACTGGTCCGGGAGGTTTGACCCGGGAAAGAGCCGGCTTTGAAGTAAGAGATGTTCAACCTTCGCACTACGGCAGAATTTGCCCTATTCAGACGCCCGAAGGACCGAATATCGGCCTGGTGGGGCATTTGGCTGGTTATGCCAGGATTAATTCCTATGGATTTATTGAAACGCCTTATTTTAAAGTGGAAAAAGGAAGAGTAACCTCAGAGCTTCATTATTTTTCAGCTTACGCAGAGGAAAAATATAACATTACTAATGCCAACGTACAGATAGACAATAACGGCAGAATTATCCCCCAGAAAGTGGAGGCAAGAATTAAGGGGGAACCAGGCCTTATTGAAAAAGATAAAGTTGACTATATAGACGTTGCTCCGGAACAATTCATTTCTTTGGCTACGGCCTGTATCCCGTTTTTAAGAAACGATGATGCCAACAGGGCCTTGATGGGGTCTAACATGCAAAGGCAATCAGTTCCCTTGATTAAGCCTGAGATTCCTTTAGTTTGTTCTGGTATGGAAGAAAGAGTGGCCAGAGATTCCGGCCAGGAAGTCATTGCCGAAGAAGACGGAATTGTCAGCGAGGCTGATGCCAATCATATTATTATAAAATCAAAAGTCAAAAACCAAAAGTCAAAAGTTTACAACCTGAAAACATTCGTCAGAACCAACCAATATACCTGTTTTCACCAAAGACTGCTGGTGAATATAGGCCAGAAAGTAAAAAAGGGAGAGGTCATAGCTGACGGGGGAGCTATTGATAAGGGGCATTTGGCCTTAGGTCGCAACGTTCTCATAGCCTTTATGCCTTGGCGCGGGGCTAACTTTGAAGACGCCATTATTATCTCGGAAAAATTGGTCAGAGAGGATTATTATACTTCTATCCATATTGAAGAATTTTCCTGCGATGTCAGGGAAACAAAACTGGGGCCTGAACAGACTACGGCCGATATTCCCAACGTTGGAGAAGAAAAACTTAAAAATCTTGACGAGGAAGGCATAATCAGGATCGGCGCGCATATAGGGCCTAACGATATTTTAATCGGTAAGATTTCTCCCAAGGGAGAGGCGGATTTAACGGCAGAAGAAAGACTGTTAAGGGCGATTTTCGGCGAAAAAGCCAGAGAAGTCAAAGACACTTCTCTTCTGATGGAGCACGGCAAGAGAGGACGAGTTATCGGCGTAAAGGTTTTTTCCAGAGAAGCCGGTCATAAGTTGGAACCGGGCATTATTAAAAGAATTCAGGTTGAAGTGGCTCAAATCAGAAAAATTACGGCCGGAGACAAGTTGGCCGGCCGCCACGGAAACAAAGGAGTAGTTTCCAAGGTCTTACCGGAAGAAGAGATGCCTTTTATGGCTGACGGCACTCCGATAGAAATTATTGTCAATCCCTTAAGCGTGGCTTCCCGTATGAATATCGGACAAATTCTGGAAACCCATTTGGGTTGGGCAGCTAAAAAGCTCGGATATATCGCTATTTCTCCTTCTCTTTCCGGGGCCGATGAAGCCGATATTAAAGAGGAGTTAGAAAAAGCAGGATTATCCAAAGACGGTAAAACTTTTTTATACGACGGAAGAACAGGCTTGCCCTTTCCGGAAAAAATCACCGTGGGATATATTTATATGATGAAACTTATTCATATGGTGGAAGATAAGATTCACATGCGTTCAATAGGGCCTTACTCTTTGATTACCCAGCAGCCTCTCGGGGGCAAGGCACAGTTCGGCGGCCAGAGATTCGGGGAGATGGAAGTTTGGGCCCTGGAGGGATATGGAGCTGCCTATACTCTTCAGGAGATGTTAACCATTAAATCAGACGACGTGTTGGGCAGAGCTGCCACTTATGAAGCCATATTAAAAGGGGAAGAAATCCAAAATCCCCGGGTACCGGCTTCTTTCAATTTGTTGGTGGCCGAATTAAAGTCGCTGGGTTTATCCGTGGAAGTAAAAGAAAAAAAACATGAGAGTAATTGATTTAGAGTCAATAAGGATAAAAATCGCTTCACCCGAAGACGTTCTCTCTTGGTCACGCGGCGAAGTGGTAAAGCCGGAAACTATTAATTACCGTACGCAAAGGCCGGAGAAAGACGGTTTGTTTTGCGAAAAGATTTTCGGACCGGAGAAAGACTATGAGTGTTATTGCGGCAAATACAAGAAAATTCGCTACAAAGGCATTACTTGCGATAAATGCGGGGTAGAGGTGACCAAAGCTTCTGTCAGGCGGGAGAGAATGGGGCATATTAAGCTGGCTGTTCCCTGTTCGCATATTTGGTTTTTGCGAGGGGTTCCTTCAAGGATCGGCCTGGTTTTGGATATTCCCATGCAGCAGCTGGAAAGGGTGATTTATTTTGCCAGCTACATTGTCACCAAGGTTAATGAAGAAGCCAAAAAGAAAGCTTTGGAGGAAATTGAAAAAGAGTTTAAAGTCAAATCAAAAACATTAAAAGCTAAAGAATTGAAAGCAGTCAGAGACAGGGCCAGAGAAGAGGTCTTATCCATTAAACCCATGAAAGTGCTTTCTGAAATCGAATATCATGATTTTTCTTTGAAATACGGCGAGATTTTTGAAGCCGGCACCGGTTCGGAAACTCTGAGAAAAATATTGGCAGGTAATGACCTTAAGAAGGTTGTGTCTTCACTGGAAAAAGAAGCTGAAACAGCTTCCCCTGTGAACAAAAGAAAGATTGTCAGAAGATTAAGGTTGCTTCGGGGTATGGTCAGAAACAATATTAAGCCTGAATGGATGTTTTTGCAATTATTGCCGGTTTTGCCCCCAGATCTTCGGCCCATGGTTCAGCTTGACGGCGGCAGATACGCTTCTTCAGACCTGAACGATCTTTACCGCAGGGTTATTAATCGGAACAATCGTTTAAAATATCTTTTGGAAATTAATGCTCCCGATGTTATTGTCAGGAATGAGAAAAGAATGCTGCAGGAAGCTGTTGATGCCCTAATTGACAACGGGATGAGGAAAGGGCAGACAACCACGGCCACAACCGGAGGCAAGCGTTTGCTTAAATCTCTGGCTGACATGCTTAAAGGAAAACAAGGCAGATTCAGGCAGAATCTTTTGGGCAAAAGAGTTGATTATTCCGGAAGATCGGTTATTGTAGTGGGTCCTGAACTAAAGCTTCATCAGTGCGGCATTCCCAAGATCATGGCCCTTGAGCTTTTCAAACCCTTTGTTATTAAAAATATTTTGGAAAAAGAATTGGCTTATAACGTCAGGGGGGCTTCCAGGCTGGTGGAAGATACTCCGTCAGAAGTTTGGGCTATTCTGGAAGAAATAGTTAAAGATAAGCTGGTTTTATTAAATCGAGCGCCTACCCTTCATCGTTTGGGCATACAGGCCTTTCAGCCGGTTTTGATTGAAGGAGAATCTATTAGAATTCACCCTTTGGTTTGTAAGGCCTTTAACGCTGACTTTGACGGCGATCAAATGGCGGTGCACGTTCCTTTGTCTAATGAAGCTCAAAAAGAAGCCAGAGAAATCATGTTTTCTTCTTCCAACATGTTAAAGCCAGCCACCGGCAGTCCGATTGTCAGCCCGCTTAGGGATATTGTGCTGGGTTGCCACTGGATTACCAAAATAAGACCGGCTGCTTCGGGAGAAGGCAAAATTTTCAGTTCAAAAAACGAAGCGATTCTGGCTTCAGATACAGGAGCCATTGATTTAAGAGCAGAGATAAAAATAAAAACCGACAGGGAATTCCTGGAAACATCGGTGGGAAGAGTGCTTTTCAACAACACCTTACCCGACGGTTTTTCCTTCCACAATACAGAAATGTCTGTGAAGGAATTGGAAAAACTAACAACCAAACTTATTGGTAAATACGATAAAGAAATTTGTGAGAAAACATTGGATAAGATTAAAAGCCTGGGCTTTGAATATTCAACGGTTTCCGGAATTACCTGGGGTATGGATGACTTAATAGTTCCTGAAATTAAAAGCAAACTGATAGCCGAGGCGGAAAAAAACATCGAGATGATCGACAGCCATTACAAGAAAGGGCTTCTTTCCAAGGAAGAAAAAACCGATAAAGCCATTGAAGTTTGGCAAAAGACCAAAGCAGAGGTTGAGAAGGCACTACATACAACTCTTCCTCCTCTGGGGCCGGTTCTTGCCATTATTAATTCTGGGGCAAGGGGGACCTGGTCACAGATGGTCCAGATGACCGGCATGAAAGGACTGGTAACCAATCCTGCCGGCGAGATTCTTGAATTGCCGGTAAAAAGCTCATTTAAAGAAGGCTTTGGCGTACTTGAATATTTTATTTCCACCCACGGAGCGAGAAAAGGAACGGCTGATACTGCTTTGCGTACTTCAGCGGCAGGATATTTGACCAGGCGGTTGGTTGATGTGGCCCACGATGTGGTGGTCACCATTGAGGATTGCAAAGATAAAGAAGGAATGACCGTTCTTAAGGAAGACGCCGACAGGATCGGACAAAATTTCTTGTATAAAATCATAGGGAGAATGACCGTTAAAGGAGAAATAATTGATGAAGAAAAAGCATCAGCTATTATTGAAAAAGGAACTGACAGGGTGGAGATCCGCTCTCCTTTAAGCTGCAAAGCTTCTTACGGAGTCTGCCGGAAATGTTACGGTTGGGATCTGGGTACCAACCAGCTTGTTAAGCTGGGGTCAGCTGTGGGGGTGGTAGCAGCTCAAGCTATAGGAGAACCGGGTACACAGCTGACAATGAGGACCTTTCATACGGGCGGAGTGGCTGAAGGGGGCGACATCACCCAGGGTTTGCCCAGGGTGGAAGAGCTTTTAGAGGCAAGGATTCCTTCAGGGAAAGCTGTAATTTCACAGGTAGACGGCGCAGTGGTAGAAATAACGCCGGAAAGAGTAATCAAAATTAAGTCCGACATCCAGATTTTAAAATCTAAAAATAATAAAAAATCAAAAAACAAACAAAGCGACATTGTTGAATATCAAATTCCGCCCAAAAAAGCCATATGGGTGGAAGCTGGACAAAAAATTAAAAAAGGCCAGCAGCTTTGCGAAGGCCACTTGGATCTGCAGGAACTTTTTCGTTTTATCAGCCAGACAGAGATTAAAAGATACATCACATCCCAGGTTCAGCAAATTTATGTTTCTCAGGGAGCTATTATCCATGATAAGCATTTGGAAGTCATTGTTCGCCAGATGTTTTCCCGCGTCAGGATAAAAGATGAAGGGGATAGCCCTTTTTACAGCGGAGAAATGGTGGAATTATCAAGAGTTCTGGAAGAAAATAGCAAGCTTAAAAAGCCGGCCACCTTTCAGCAGCTTTTGTTGGGCATTACAAGGGTTGCTTTGGCTACGGACAGCTTTTTATCGGCAGCTTCTTTTCAAGAAACTTCCCGCGTTTTGATCAAAACAGCTACCGAAGGAAGAGAAGACAAATTGAGAGGATTAAAAGAAAATGTTATAATAGGAAAACTGATACCGGCTGGCACGGGATTCGTTTATGAAAAAGAAAAAGGCAAAAAATAAGAAGCTTTCAGAAAGGGGAGGGGTAAAATTCTACCAGAGATTGGCTTTACCGGACGAGGTAAAGCGCATTATTTTGGCGGCTGTCATGTTTTTGATAGCCGTAATTATTGTGCTCTCCTTCTTTGGTTTGGCCGGGGCCGGCGGGAGATTCATCATAAAGAGCTTTACTTTTCTTTTTGGGAACGCCAGGTTCGTCTTCCCCCTGTTTTTGGTATTGCTGGGATTTGCTTTTTTCAGTTTGAAATATAAAAATAAATGGCCTGTTATTTTTGCCATTTTACTTGCCCTTCTGGGGGCTGCCGGCATTTTTGAAGGTTTTAATTTGAACGGAGAGATCAGGCAGGGCGGAGGTTGGATAGGATATCTGATCAAATGGCTTCCGGAGAAATTATTCGGATTGCTCGCAGCTCAAATCATTCTCGGAGCTTTGATAGTAATAGGGATTGTTATCTTATGGCAGTTTTTCTATAAAAAACCAAAAAAACAGGCTGATTTTTCTGAAAAAAAAGAAACGGACAAGCCTCCTTTAATTAAAAGGATTTTTGGTCCTAAGTTTAAGGTGCAATCCATTGAGCCGGCTCCGGCTCCTTTACCCGACATTAAGCCGTCTTTGGATCTTATTAAAAAAGCGCCCGAACAGAAACTTCAATATCCTAAAAATCAAAAAGATTATCGTTTTCCTCCTTTGGATTTGCTTGAACCGGACAAAGGAGTGCCTTCTGCCGGAGATATTAAGATCAATTCTGCTATTATCAAAAGAACTCTTCAGAATTTCGGTATTCAGGTGGAAATGTCAGAAGTTAATATCGGTCCCACTGTCACCCAGTACACTCTTAAGCCGGCAGAGGGCGTCAAGCTTTCAAAAATTACTACCCTTTCCAATGACCTGGCTCTTGCTTTGGCCACCCACCCTATCAGAATTGAAGCGCCTATCCCGGGAAAACCATTGGTTGGGGTTGAGCTGCCCAATAAGGTCAGAACGCTTGTCCGCTTGCGCAATTTAATCGAGCACCATAATTTTCAGAACGCAACCTCCAGTTTAAACCTGGCGCTCGGAAGAGATGTTTCCGGTTATCCTGTATTTGCTGATCTAGCCAAAATGCCTCATTTGCTGGTGGCTGGCAGCACCGGGACAGGGAAGACCATTTGTCTGAACAGCCTTATTTTAAGTCTTCTTTATCAAAATTCTCCGGAAATCCTTCAGCTGATACTAATCGATCCTAAAAGGGTAGAGTTCCCCGTTTACAATGATCTTCCCCATCTTTTAACTCCGGTTATTTACGATGCCCAGAGATCAGTTAATGCTCTGAAGTGGCTGATAGAAGAAATGGAGAGAAGATTTAACGTTTTGTCACAGGAAAGCGCCAGAGATATTATCAGTTATAACGAAAAAATGGCTTCTCAGAATTTGGATTTCATGCCTTATATCGTTGTTATCATTGACGAACTGGCCGATTTAATGGCTGCTCGGGGCAGGGAAATGGAAGCAGGCATTGTCAGGCTGGCTCAAATGGCGAGAGCAGTTGGCATTCATCTGATAGTTGCCACCCAGCGGCCTTCGGTAGAGGTGATTACCGGGCTGATCAAAGCTAATATCACTTCCCGTATTACTTTTCAGGTCGCTTCTCAGGTTGATTCCAGAACCGTGCTGGATACGGCCGGCGCAGAAAAGCTTTTAGGTCTGGGAGATTTGCTTTTCATCTCGGCAGATATTGCCAAACCAAAAAGAATACAGGGCGCTTTTATTTCCGATAAAGAAGTTAAAAAAGTCGCAAGGTACATAAAAGCAGAAACTCCTCATCAGCCGTCTTCTCAGGCTTTGGCAGGAGAGGAAAGCGGGCTTGATAAAATTTTAGAAGAATCAGGTTCTGCTGATTTTTGGGGGGCAGGAGAAGAAGACCCTTTATTTGAAGAAGCGAAAAAAGTGGTTATTGAAGCTAAAAAAGCCTCAGCTTCTCTTTTACAAAGACGTTTAAGGGTGGGTTACGCAAGAGCAGCCAGATTAATAGACATGCTCGAAGAAAAAGGAGTTGTCGGCCCCGGCGAAGGAGCAAAGCCACGCGTAATCTTGATGAAAGAGGAAGCTGAGCCGGACAAAGAAGGTTGGCAAAAAGTTTAAATAAGATATAATAAAAAAACATGCCAAAGAAAAAAGAAAAAAAACAAATAGGCGACTTACAGGAAGCGATTGAAGAAATAAAGCAGCGCTTCGGAGAAGGAGCGATTATGAAGCTTAAAGAAGTGAGAGCGGTTGATGTTGACGTTATTCCCACAGGTTCTGTTGCTTTAGATGCAGCCTTGGGAGTGGGCGGAATACCCAGAGGAAGGGTGGTTGAAATTTATGGACCTGAAAGCACGGGCAAAAGCACCTTGGCTCTTCATATTGCGGCTGAAGCGCAGAAAAAAGGAGGTGTAGCAGCTTTTATTGACGCAGAGCACGCCATGGATCCTGAATATGCTAAGAAAATAGGCGTAAATGTGGATGAACTCTTTATTTCCCAGCCTGATTCCGGAGAGCAGGCTCTTCAAATCACCGAAAGCTTGATCAGGTCAGGGGAGGTTGATGTTATTATTATTGATTCTGTGGCGGCTTTGACCCCTAAGCAGGAAATAGCCGGAGAAATAGGGGATCAATTTATAGGCACGCAGGCCAGGTTAATGAGTCAGGCTTTAAGGAAATTGGCGAGTATTCTTTCCAGGACAAAAACAGCTGTGGTTTTTCTGAATCAAACCAGAATGAAAATCGGCGTTTATTTCGGTAATCCGGAAACAACGCCCGGAGGCTTGGCTTTGAAATTTTACGCTTCTGTCAGAATTGACTTAAGGCGGATAGCCCAAATAAAAAAGAGAGACGCGATTGTCGGCTCTCGCATTAAAGCTAAGATAGTCAAGAACAAAGTGGCAGCTCCCTTCAAGATAGTTGAGTTCGATATTTTATACAATAAAGGTATCTCTGAAAAACCGCCGGATAAATAATTTTTTACCGCAGAAACCCTATGCTTCTGGCTCGCTTTACTGTTTTGGCCAGTTTTCTTTGGTGACCGGCGCAAAGTCCGGTTTTTTTTCTTGGACGAATTTTACCTAAACCGGAAATAAAGCGCTCGAGCATCGCCGTATTTTTGAAATCAATATCTTGGATATTCTTTTTGCAAAAAAAACATTCAGACATAGTTTATAAATTAACTGCAATCAATTATTACGCTTTTTTATATTTTCTATTTTTTCTAACGGTTGAAGATTTTTTAGGGACCAGCATTGTTTAAATTCTGAATCATCGGGCGAAGTATAATTGAATAAGCTTTTCGCTTTAATGTGATCAATCACCCAATAACCTCCATAATTATCCCAATTCATTTTATCACTGATTTTTTTCAAATGCTTCATTAACCTTTCTAAGCTATAGCCAACCAGCATTCCCTATTTTTGTCCTGTTTTTTTATCTCTTAGGGCAAACCAAATAGCTGTGCTCATATTCTCATCAAGACGATATTTTGGGTTTATTTTCCTTTGATATTTTTATCAACTCAAAAAGGAATGCTTTTCACATCTATCTCGCCCTCATTCTCCTCAATAATCGGAATTTCCTCCTGTTCCGGCTCTTTTGAGCGGGGCTCGTTTTCGCCGGAAGGGGCTTTTCCGCTTCCTCTGGGTCCGAATTGTATGTTTTCAGCCACTATTTCTGTTCTGAATCTTTTATTCCCTTGCTGATCCTGCCAGGACCTTGTTCTCAATCTTCCCTCAACCATTATCAACGATCCTTTGGTCAGGTATTGAGAAGAAATTTCCGCCAATCTTCCCCAAGCAACTATTGTATGATATTCAGCTTCTTTTTGCTGCTGGCGGGTTTCTTTATTAGTCCAAACCCGATTAGTGGCCATGCGAAAATTGCATACGGCTTGTCCCGAGGGAGTGTTTCTTAATTCAGGGTCAGCGGTCAGGTTTCCGATTAAAATAACTTTATTTAGGTTCACCCCGTTAGAAGTCTGTTTTATTCAACACAGGGTTGATTTCAACAAGACTTTTTTTATTTTTTATACCCCTGTTAGTGTCAGGCAGGAAAAATTTAAAATAAATTTTTTCTGACTAAAACTTCAACGGGGCTCATTTTTATTCCTCTTTTAATAATTCTTCCAGTTTTTTATCGATTTGTTCAATATCGACCTTTTCCTCTGAGGTTTTTTTCGAAAAAGAGACGGGGGATTTTTTTATCAATCTTCTTCTTTGTTTGACCTCTTTTTTGGCTATTTTGGCTAAAATAATATATCTTAAAGAATCTGCTTTAAGTTTTTTTTCAAGCTCTTGAATCGTTTCAGGCTCTGCGTAAAATTCCAAACTGAGGAAAAAAGAGCTTTTTTGCTGCTGGATAGGGGAGCTTGGCAGATAAGAAACCACTTTCTCCAAAAGAGATTCTGATTCCTTGGTATTAATGGTCAATTCGTAATGTTTCATACTTTGAACTCTATTACATCGCCGTCTTGAATAATATAGTCTTTGCCGGCAGTTTGGATTAATCCCTTTTCTCTTGCTTTTTGCCATGAACCAGCCCCAACCAGTTCTTGCCAATTAACGGTTTCGGCTTTGATGAATTTTTCTTCAAAATCAGAATGGACTTTGCCGCCGGCCTGCGGAGCTTTCATTCCCTTTTTTAGCGTCCAGGCCCTGACTTCTTTACCGCCGGTAATCGTATAAAAAGTGACTAAGCCAAGCACATTGTAACAGGCCAGAATTAATTTGTCCAGCCCCGACTTTATTTCCAGTTCTTTTTTTTCTTCTTCTGATAATTCTGAAGCTTCTGCTTCTGTTTTAAGATCCAAGCCCAGAGGAAAATCATCGGGGCTTTTTGCATTAAACAGGAGGATTTTCGGTTTTTTATTTAAAAGATTTTCTTTTTCCCTGGACTGATAATCTTTCATTTGCAGCTCTGTTTCAATCGTTTCAATATCTTTTTCCGGGGTGGGACTTTCTCCGAAAGCTTTTATTACCTGGCAGACAGCGTCGCAGTTTCTGATCTGCGCCAAGAACTGGTTTCCAAGTCCCTCTCCTTTATGGGCGTTTTTGATCAAACCGGCAATATCAATGAATTCAATAATGGTTGGGACGGTTTTTTCCGGTTTTATTATTTCAGAAATGGCCCGCAGTCTGTTGTCCGGGACAGCAACCGTGCCGATATTGGGGTTTATGGTGGTAAAAGGATAATCAGCTATGTCCACCTGTTTTTTGGTTAAAGCCTTAAAAAGCGTGGACTTGCCTACGTTGGGCAGGCCGATTATGCCCACCGAAAAAGACATAATAGATTATAATTTGAAGCTTTTTAATAAATAATCCGCCAAAACCTCTCCGCCCAACTGTTCTCCGATCGTCCAGTATTCTGCTTTTAAGGAATCAATGTCGGCTGAAACTCCTATTCCGGCTAACTCAACGAGTTCTTTGTCGTTGATTCTGTCTCCCATGGCTATTGTTTCTTCCTTTTTTATTTTAAGTTCTTGCATCAGTTTTTTCAGTCCTTCGCCCTTTGATACGATCTTTTTCTGTATATCAAAAGCCTCTCCGTTCCACATCACTTTTAATTCGTTTTCCGGGTCGTTTCTTTTTACGATTTCGTAAACCTCTGTTATTTCTCGGTCTGCGTGTATACTCATAATAAATTGTTTCGGTTCAAATCCACGAATAGGCAATTTTTGTATTTCTTCTCTGATCAAGGCCATCTTTTTAAAGTATTTTCCGTCATATTCAAAGTGTTGTTTTATTTTGCCTTCAATCAGGGAAAGGTTGCCGTTTTCCGCCTGCAGAATAGTGCCTTCTCCGAGGATTTTACCGTACATACTCTGGAGATAAATCAGGCCGCGGCCGGAAGATATACAGACCGTCAACCTCTTCTTTAAGCGGTCGAGCTTGGCAGCTAAACCATCTGTTATTTTGTTGGTTTTGATGGTCGCCTGATAAAAATCAGGGCCTTCTTTTTCTAGTATGTCTGTTCCTCTGGGCAGGGATACTCCGTCTGAATCAAGAATTATCATTTTTATCTTTTTTAATTTTTCCAGGGGAATTTCTTGGTTAAGCATAATATTTTTTAATTTAATCCCATTTTATCGCGTACGTCCTCCATGGTTGATTGGGCAATGATCTGTGCTCTTTTGCGGCCCTGTTCCAGAAATTCTTTGATATAGATTTCGCGAGAAAGAAGTTCTTTTTTCTTTCTGCGGAAAGGTTCCAGTTTTAAAACGAGGAGAGAAACGAGCTGTTTTTTAAGATCCGCATAGCCCTTTCCCTTGAATTTTTTCTCGATTTCTGCCATTGATTTTCCGCTGAAAGCAGAATAAATGGTCAAAAGATTACTTACGCCCGGTTTTTTGACAGGGTCATATTTTATGGCTTTTCCGGGATCGGTGACAGCTGACATTATTTTTTTCTTGATATCTTCCGGTTCGTCGAAAAGAAAAATACAGGTTCTGGGGATAGAGGCCGACATTTTTTTTCTGGGAGCGGTCAAGGCAGCTATTTTGGCTCCCGTTTTAAGTACGGCAGCTTCCGGCACTTTGAAGGTTTTGCCGTATCTTTGGTTGAACTTTCTGGCAATGGTTTTAGTCAGCTCCAAATGCTGCATTTGGTCTTTGCCTACCGGCACAGAGTCGGCTTGATATAAAAGAATATCCGCAGCCTGCAGCACGGGATAAGTCAAAAGCCCGGCATTGATATTTGTTTTAAACTGTTTTGCCTTGTCCTTGTATTGGGTCATTCTTTCCAGCTCAGCGATCGGTGTAATACTGTTCAAAAGCCAACAAAGTTCTGAATGTTCTTTTACCTGTGACTGGATGAAAATAATTGATCTTTCCGGATCAAGCCCTGCCGCCAAAAGTTCAACAGCCGAGTTTAAAACATTTTTGTTAAAGCTTTTCGGTTCTTGAAAAATGGTCAGAGCGTGCATGTCTGCCACAAAAAAAATACATTCTCCGATTTCCTGGAGTTCTTTCCATTGTTTTATGGCTCCGATATAGTTTCCGATGTGTATTGAGCCTGTTGGCTGTATTCCGCTTAATATGCGCATAATTTTTTTATACTTCTATTACAACCGGTAGGATCATTGGCCTTCTCTGCGTTTTGGTGTAGAGAAAACTTCCTATTTTATTTCGGATATTATCTTTGACATAAGACCAGTTGACAGCTCCTCCGGAACCGGCAGTCCGGTCGACAATATCAATAACTTTTTTTCTGGTTTCGGCCAGCAGGGCCTTTGACTCTCTGAGGTAAACGAACCCCCTTGATATTATATCAGGGGAACCTTTAACTCTGCCTGTTTGCCTGTCAACAACAGCTACGATAACGAACATGCCGTCTTGGGCAAGGGTCTGCCTGTCTCTTAAGACTACTTCCCCTACGTCTCCCACGCCCAAGCCGTCCACCATGACGTAATTTGATTCTACCATTTTTTTGTCAATAAAGATATTTTCGGCGGTAACATGAACCACTTTGCCGTTTTCCACGACCTGTATGTTTTTTTCAGGAATGCCCTGCGCTCTGGCCAGGTTGGCATGGTTGACCAGCATGGAGTATTGTCCGTGAATTGGTATAAAGAAGCGGGGTTTCATGATATTTATCATTTCTTTCAATTCTTCTCTCTGGGCGTGTCCGCCGGCGTGGATGTCCATCATTTTATAATGGAAAACCCTGGTTTTTTGGCGGTAAAGTTCGTCTTTGAGAAACTGGACCGTTCTTTCATTCCCAGGTATGACAGAAGAAGAAAAGATAACCGTGTCTGTTTTTTTAAGCCTGATGGATTTGTGTTCGCCGTTGGCTATTCTCATCAGAACAGCCTGTCCTTCTCCCTGGGCTCCTGTACAAATTAAGGTTACTTTTGAGTCCGGATAATTTTGTATTTGTTCCGGTTTTATAAACGTGCCTTTTTGCGATTTGATATACCCCAGCTTTTTGCAGATTTCCACGTTGGTTTTCATGCTGTAGCCGCCTACTGCCACCTTTCTGCCGTATTTTTCAGAAAGAGCTATAAGTTGTTGTATTCTGTGGATTAGGGATCCGAAAGTGGCTGCGATAATCCTGCCCTGGGATTTCTTGAAAATTTCTTCCAGGTTTTCCATGATTATTTTTTCAGAAATAGAATGGTTTGGTTCTTCTGCTCCGGTGGAATCTGACATAAGCAGTAAAACTCCTCTTTTGCTCAGGGATTTCAGTTTTTGAAAATCAGTTGGAGATTCGTAAATCGGGTTTTTATCAAACTTGAAGTCGGAAGTGTGCAGGATATTCCCCAGGGGGGTTTCTATAAAAAGCCCCATATTGTCTGAAATATTGTGGTTCTGTTTGAAAAACTCGATCTTAAAAGGACCCAGCGTGACGACATTGCCTTCTTTGATTTGGTTAATTTTCAATTTGGGAAGATAGGTGAAATCTTCCTGTCTTTTTAAAATAATACCCCTGGTTAAGCCGGAAGCGTACATGGGCATACTAACCCCCAGCCTGTCAATCAGATAGGGGATGGCTCCTATGTGGTCGTAATGGCCGTGCGTGAAAACAGCTCCCAGAATGTTTTTTTGTTTCCCTTTGAGAAAAGAGATGTTGGGTATGATGTAATCTACTCCGGGCATGGCTTCTTCCGGCATACGCAAGCCCATATCAATAATCAAAAACTTATCTCTGTATTCCAAGAGCATCATGTTGCGGCCGACTTCTCCCAGGCCGCCCAATGGGATAATTCTTAAACTTTGTTTTGTCATAGTGCGGACGGTGGGAGTTGAACCCACAAGGGCTTGCGCCCATAGCGCCCTGAACGCTACGTGTATTCCAGTTTCACCACGTCCGCTTAGCTTCTTCCGTAAGCATCTTCATATCTTATTTCGTCTTTTTCTTTGAATTCTCCGGTTGATATTTCCAAGAGCTGAGAACTCTTAATTGCCAGAGCCCGGTGTAGGGTTTTTTTAGGTATTTTAATATATTGATTGACTTTTAATGTTTTACTCTTAAGGCGCTGTGGGCTTTGTCCCGCAACAACCTTTATCTTTCCTGAAATTAAGTACCAGAATTCTTCTCTCAGCTGATGAGATTGCAGAGAAAGGCTTTCTCCTTCTTTGATACAGAGTATTTTAACAGTACAGGGCTTGTTGTCAATAAACTTAATAAATCCGCCCCAAGGCCTCTTAAAGTCTTTTTCAATTTTGATCATTTTCGCAGAGTTGTTTTTTAATTTTCTTCGAGTGCTAAAATTTTCTGGTTGCAATATACCATTCGTTTATATTACTGAATCTTTTTGAAGGGTCGGCGATAAGGCCTGCTTTTACGCCATTGATTTTTGCTGAAATAAAGTAAGAATAATCCGGACTATATAAGAAAACTGCTGGAGCGTCTTCAATCAGAATATTTTGGAATTCCTGCAGTTTCTCTGCCCTTTCTTCATGGTTTAAAGTGGTCCGGGCATCTTCCAATAATTTGTCCGCTTTTACGCTTTCGTATTTGGACAAGTTCAGGCCGGGGTCTTTTGTCTGTGAAGAATGCCAGAAAGGGAAAGGGTCTGGCACAATATTCAGAATCTGGCCGAAAAGCAGCATTTCGTATTCTCTGGGCTTAATGTAATCTTTTTCCAACTGAGAAAGCGGATACGTTTCAACTTTCGTATTTATCCCCAGATCTTTCCATTGATTGGCTATTTCTTCCGCCACTTTTTCCAAAACAGTATCTTGAACGGTTATCAGCGTAAAAGAGACCTCAGTTTTCTTTGGCGGCTCTGAACACAGTTTATTCAGCTTGTCTCTGGTGCTCGGTCCAACGGTTCCTGTGCCGGATTTAAGGCCGGAAGGAGCAAGAATTTCTTCAGCATATTTTTCTTGGAAAGCGATAACAGCTGCTTTTGTTTGGCCTCCGAAATTCCCGGTGATTTGCCCCTGAGGATAAACTTCGGGGTCTGCGGCCAAACACGTTTGCAGGGCAGTGACTTCAGCTCCTCTGCTTCCTTCCTTTAAATCGCTCTTGAATGCGACCGTTTTGCCTGCGGTGGATTTTATCCATATCCCTTCTTTTTTTTCCAGGCCGGCAGATTCAAACAATTCTTCTGTTTTTTGCAGATCAAAAGGATAGTGGTTAATAGCCTCTCCTTTATCCGAAAGAAAATTTTCCAGCAAAGATTCCTTATCCGTTCCGTAATTAAGGGCCTGTCTTATTTTCTTTTCTGCTAAAAAATCGGATTTTGCTATATTCAAAAATACTGCAAAATATCTGGGGATGGAAAAAGAATATTCTTTAAAGCCCCTTGGAGGAGTAATGATTGTCGGCGAAGAGAATCCGTCTATTCGTCCGCTTCTGGCTTCTTTGGCTAATTCTTCTTTGCATGAGAAGAAAAGAAAATTTATTTCTGCGATATAAGGGCCTGTCCCGGAATATTTATTGAATTTTTCCAGATGCAAAGAAACAATGCCGCTTTCTTTGTTTGGGGTCAGGCTTTTGAATCGATAGGGTCCCGAGCCGACGGGCTGTAAATTATAATTGCTCAGAAAAAAATTATGCGGAGAAATATTCTGCCAAATATGTCCGGGCAATATTTTAAAAGTCAGTCTTTCTTCAAAGCCGGCATAAGGATCTTTTATTTTAAAATGTATTAAATGGTCATTGATTTTTTCAGCCTCTATCCCTATGTAATTTCCCCTTAACGGGCTTTTGTATTCGGGATTTTGCATGATTTCAAGAGTAAAAAGAACGTCGTCAGCAGTAAGTTTTTCGCCGTCATGCCAGAGAATATTTTCTTTCAAATAAACCTCGTATAGTCTTCCTTCGTCTTTCTCCTCGACTATTTTCGCCAGATCATAAACAACATTGCCGTATTGGTCGTATTTCATCAACCCCGAAAAGATAAGTTCTGTTAGGTCGCGGTCTACGTCATTGCTCACGGCATAAAGAGGATTGATGAACCTTGGGGTTCCGACCACTCCTTCTGTAAAGGTTCCGCCGACAGCCGGGCCCGTTTCCCGGTCTTTCATATAAAAATTGAAGACCAAAGAAGGCAGGGCCACAAGAAAAATAATTAAAAAAGCAGGGAAAAGTATCTTCTCTTTTTTATCGAGAACTTTGAATAATTGTAGCCACTGTCTTTTGGAAGGAAGCCTCATATATTACAAAAGAAGGTTGGCCAGGGCCGAAACCACGAAAAGTACGCCTGCGATTATGGTAGCGTAAAATATTTTTTTCTGCATCCCTCTTCGAGTGGAATAGGTTCCGCCTTCTTGGCCAAAGGCAGATCCTAAAGCCGTTCCTCTTTGCTGGAGAAGGATTAAGGTGATAAGAGTGGCCGAAATTATAATTTGGAATATTGCTAAAAAGTCTTCCATATTCTTATTTTTTCTTTTTAGGGAAAACTAAGTGTAAAATTGTGCTCATGCCCCAGAGCAGAATAGCTGTCCAGAAAAGAGGGGCAATGCCTTTAATGGATATCTCCTGAAAAAAGTAAGCCACCAGCCAGATAATTGCCATATTAATCACTAAACCAAACAATCCGAAAGTGATGATCCGCAGAGGCGTAGTTAAGAATTTCAGTATGGGTTTGACAAAAAAATTAATCAGTCCCAGAACCAGTCCGGCTAAGAGCATGGTTTTACAGGTTGTAATATCTACTCTGGAGATTATTGTATTGGCCAGCCATAATCCTAAAATTCCGGAGACTATTTGAAGGATGATCCTGCGCATTTATTAGACTATAGCACATAATTTTTAATCAAACAAGTGCCTTTTTCTCAGATGATGGTGATAAGCTCTGGCAAAGCGATGAGCTTCATCGCGCATATGTAAAACAAGATTGAATGTTTCTCTCGGCAGAGTTTTCAGCTCTATTGGATTTTTTACGTTTTTCATGTACAGTTCGTTGTTTTTTTTAGCAATGGCCATTACCGGAATTTCAGTCAGGGAGGCAGCCAGGTTTAATTGGGCCTTACCGCCGTCTATGATCATCAGATCAGGATAAAGCCATTCTTTGTGTTTAAGTCTGCGCCATATTATTTCTTTAAGCATTGCCAGATCGTTCGGTTTCCCGGAAAGTTTGATTTTGAATCTGCGGTATAGTTTTTTTTCCGGTTTGCCGTTAAAAAAGGTAACCATGGAGCCTGTTGCTTCTTTCCCCTGTATGTTGGCAATGTCGTAAGCTTCGATCCTTTTCGCTCGGAAAAGGCACGGTGCCGGACACTGGTTCAGATAATACCATAGACAAGGCTTTTTTGGCAAGCTTTTACAGGTCCTATAAGGATAAAGTTTTCTTAATTCGTTTAATTCCTTTTTCAGTTTTCGGCCGCTGATAAATGGCCCGAGATATTGGGTTGAGGAGCGCTTTTTGGGCTGATGGGTGATGAATACCCTGGGAAAGGATTCTTTGGTGATGCCCACGTAAAAATAATTTTTGTCGTCTTTCCAGCTGACATTATACTTGGGCTGGTATTTTTTAATCAGTTTTGCTTCCAGCAATAAAGCTTCTGAGTCTGTTTTGCTTTCAATGAAACAGAGATGTTTGGCCATTTTAATCAGCCCGGCATGCTGCTTCACTCTTTGGCGAAGATTGGCTGCTTTGCCGATATAAAGGAATTTTCCATTTTTTTTAAAAGCATAAATCCCAGGAGTCTGAGGCATCTTTGATATTTTGCTTATTGCCAAGCTTTTGAATTTCTTCATATTGCTTATTTTATCTTAATTTTTGGAAGAAAACAAAGCAACTCTTGTTTTTTTAGTTCAGGTTGCAAGGCCGTAAAAACAACACGGTCTGTCTGGGTTCAGATAAATGTGACACATCTTAGGCTTGTAAGCGGACAACATTTGTTATATAATACCTTGGCTATGCCTGAAGATTTTATTAAAATTCGAGGGGCAAGAGTTCATAATCTGAAGAATATTAACGTTGATATTCCCAAAAACAAGCTGGTGGTAGTCACCGGTATTTCAGGTTCAGGCAAATCTTCTCTGGCCTTTGACACTGTTTATGCTGAAGGCCAAAGAAGGTATGTTGAGTCTTTATCAGCTTATGCCCGTCAGTTTTTAGGGATTATGCAAAAGCCAGATGTTGATAAAATCGAGGGCATTTCTCCGGCTATTTCCATTGATCAGAGAAAGGCCGGTCATAATCCGCGTTCCACGGTCGGGACCATAACCGAGATTTACGACTATTTGCGTCTTTTGTTCGCCAGAATCGGTATTCCTCATTGTCCAAGATGCGGCAGAGAAATCAGCCGTCAAACGGTTGATCAGATAGTGAGACAAGTCTTAAAAATACCCAAAGGCGCAGAAATTTTAATTCTGGGACCAATTATTAAGTCCAAAAAAGGCGAACACCAGGGAGTTCTGGAAGAAATCTACAGAGCAGGATTTGTCAGAGTAAGGATCGACGGAATCATACACAGGATAGAGGAAGCTCTTCTATTGAGTTTGGACAGAAATAAAAAACACAGCATAGAAGTGGTGGTGGACAGATTGCTTATGGAAAAAGATTTGGATAAGTCGCGATTGGTTGATTCTTTGGAAACGGGCCTGAGAATGGGCAAAGGAATAGTAATGATTATTCAAGAAAAATCTTCCTTGAAAAAACATGAACCAGGGAACTGGATTTTTTCCGAACACTTTGCCTGCGAAGACTGCGGGATTTCTTTTCCGGAGATAGAGCCCAGGCTCTTTTCTTTTAATTCTCCCTACGGAGCTTGTTCGGATTGCCACGGCCTGGGGTTAAAATTGGAAATTGATCCTGGATTGGTCATTCCCAATAAAAATTTGACAATTGAAGAAGGCGCTATTTTCCCTTGGGCGCACGCTTCCCACAAAATAGGCAGACAGTGGCATTTTTGGTGGAAAATTCAGGCTTTGGCAGAAAAGCGCAAGTTTAATTTGAATGTTCCCGTTAAAGAACTGCCCAAAGAAGTCATTGATTTGCTACTGTACGGTGATGCTGATTGGGAAGGAGTGGTTTCTAACCTGCAGAGAAGGTATCACGAAACAGATTCAGAATACACCAGAGCTGAAATAGAACAATATATGGTTGAAAAAGAATGCGAGTCTTGTAAGGGGAAAAGATTAAAGCCGGAAGCTCTGGCAATAACAGTATCAGGGAGATCAATAGACGACATCGTGGCTGTGAGCATTGACCAGCTCCAGCATTTTTTTCAAAACTTATTAAAACCAGGCTGCAAAAACCTGAATGCTGGCGAGCTTAATATAAGCCAGCCGATTATCAGGGAAATTCTCAGCCGCTTACAATTCTTGATTGACGTTGGTTTGGATTACCTGACTCTGGACAGAAAAACAAGCACCTTGTCCGGAGGCGAAGAACAAAGGATCAGGCTGGCCACCCAGATAGGTTCCAAGCTGACCGGAATATTATATATTTTAGATGAACCTTCTGTCGGTCTTCATGCCAGGGATCAGGGCAAGTTGATAGAAACCCTGAAAAAACTGAGAGATTTGGGCAACAGCGTTATTGTTGTTGAACACGACTCTCAAAGTATTAAAGCCGCTGACTGGGTTATTGATATAGGACCAGGAGCAGGCAAGCGCGGCGGGCGCGTTATTTTCCAGGGAACGCCGAAAAAACTGTTGAAATCCAAAACGCTTACAGCTGATTATTTGGCCGGCAGAAAGAAGGTGGAGGTTGCCAGTAAAACTCAAGAAAAGCATTCCACGGTCAAAAACCATTTAATTATCAGAGGGGCCAGAGAGCATAATCTTAAAAATATTGATGTTAAAATTCCTTTGGGCAAGCTTGTTTGTATAAGCGGAGTTTCCGGGTCAGGCAAGTCTTCTTTGATGAACGATATTTTAGCCAAGGCTCTTTTAAAAAAGTTTTACAAGGCTAAAGATAAGCCGGGTTCCCATAAAGATATTTTGGGAATTGAGAACTTAAATAAGGTAGTTTTGGTTGATCAGTCGCCGATTGGCCGCACTCCCAGATCCAATCCGGCCACTTATACGGCCGCTTATACGCATATCAGGGATCTTTTTACCAAAACAAAAGAAGCCAGGGTTAGGGGTTATCTGGCCGGTCGTTTTTCTTTTAATGTTAAAGGCGGCAGATGCGAAGCCTGCGAGGGCCAGGGAGTGAAAAAGATTGAGATGTATTTTTTGCCTGATATCTATGTGGAATGCGAGGAATGTCGCGGCACAAGATTCAGCAAGGAAACCTTGGCCGTGGAATATCGTGGTAAAAATATCGCCGACGTTCTGGAAATGACAATAGATGAAGCTCTGAGCTTTTTCAGCAATATCCCCATCCTTTACGAAAAGTTAAAAATACTTAAGGAGGTGGGCCTCGGCTATATGGAATTGGGGCAGCCGGCTCCTTCTCTTTCCGGCGGCGAAGCCCAAAGGATAAAATTAGCTGCCGAGTTATCGAAAAGGGCCACGGGCAAGACATTATATATTTTAGACGAGCCGACCACCGGCCTGCACTTTGACGACATCAAAAAGCTTATAGAAGTTTTGCGCAGCTTGGTTGAAAAAGGGAACACTGTTTTAATCATAGAACATAACCTCGACGTTATAAAAAATGCAGACTGGATTATTGATTTAGGCCCCGAGGGGGGAGAAAGAGGCGGCTATGTTATTGCCGAGGGTTCACCGCAAAAGATAGCATGTGTTAAAAAATCTCATACCGGCAGATACTTGACAAAGATTTTAGGTTGACTATTATGTAAAAGTAGGAATTAGCACTCAAAGGTCGCGTTTGCTAAAAAATAAAAACATTAAAAAATATGAAAATAAAACCATTAGCAGATCATATTCTCATTGAACCGATTAAAGAAGAGGAAAAGACAAAAACCGGCATTTTGCTGCCGGCCACGGCAGAAAAAGAAAGGCCGGAACAGGGCAGGGTTATTGCCTGCGGACCAGGTAAAAAAGACAGAACCGGCAAGTATATCTCTCCTGAGGTTAAGGCAGGAGACAGGGTTTTGTTCACCAAGTACGGTCCTACTGAAATAAAGGTCGACGATAGAGAATATTTAATAGCCAAAGAGGAGGACATATTGGCTATTTTGGAGCAAGTCAAATAAATTCAAAAAACATGTCAAAACAAATTTTATTCAGCGAAAACGCCAGGAAAAAATTAATGTCAGGCATTGATCGCCTAACAGACGCAGTTAAAGTTACTCTTGGGCCCAAAGCCAGGCTTGTTGCCATAGACAAGGGTTTTGGAGCGCCGGATATTTCAGATGATGGCGTAAGCATTGCTAAAGAGTTTGAGTTAGACGACAAAGCCGAACAGCTGGGCGTGGAAATCATGAAAGAAGTGGCTGAGAAAACCAGCGACGTAGCAGGAGACGGCACAACCACTGCCATGGTTCTTACCCAGGCAATAGTTTCTGAAGGGCTTAAGAATGTTGCTGCTGGAGCAGATCCCCTGGCTTTAAAGCGGGGCATAGCCAAAGGGGTCAAGGCCGTTGTTGACCATCTTAAGACCGGATCAAAGAAGCTTTCTAAAAAAGAAGAAATCGCCCAGGTGGCGACCATTGCCAGTTTGGACCCTGAGGTCGGGGAAATGATCGCCGAAGTTTTTTCCGAAGTGGGAAAAGACGGAGTGATTACCGTTGAAGAATCAAAAAAATTCGGCCTAGAAAGAGAAATAGTCAAAGGCCTGCAATTCGACAGGGGCTATATCTCTCCCTATATGATCACCAACCCGGAAAGAATGGAGGCTGTACTGGAAGAGCCCTATATTTTACTCACTGACAAGAAGATATCTTCTTTACAGGAAATTCTGCCTGTTTTGGAAAAAATAGCACAAACAGGCAAAAAAGAACTGGTTATCATAGCAGACGAAGTGGAAGGGGATGCTTTGGCCACCATCGTTGTAAACAAGCTTCGCGGGATTTTCAATGCTTTGGCAATAAAGGCGCCGGGCTTCGGAGACAGGAAAAAAGAGATGCTTGAAGACGTTGCTACAGTTACCGGAGCTCAGGTGATCTCAGAAGAACTGGGCCTGAAATTAGAGAACATTGAGCTGAAACACCTAGGCTCTGCCAGAAAAATTATTGCCGAGAAAGAAAAAACAACGGTTATCGAAGGAAAGGGCAAAAAAGAAGACATTGAATCCAGGGTCAGGCAAATCAGAAATGAGTTAAAGATCAGCGATTCGGATTTTGACAAAGAAAAACTGCAGGAAAGACTGGCCAAGTTGTCGGGCGGAGTGGCTGTAATCAAGGTGGGGGCTGCCACAGAAGTGGAACAGAAAGCCAAACAGAAAAAAATAGAAAATGCTCTTAATGCCACAAGGGCAGCTGTTGAAGAAGGTATTTTGCCCGGAGGAGGGACAGCACTTTTAGGATCTGTTTCTTCTTTGGATAAAGTGGCGCTGGAAGGAGATGAAAAAACCGGTCTGGGCATTTTAAAAAGGGCCCTGGAAAAACCGATAAGACAGGTTGCTGAAAACGCCGGTTTGGACGGAGCTGTAGTAGCAGCCAAAGTGAAAGAAGGGGGAGCTAACTTCGGTTTTGACGCCCAAAAAATGCAATACGGCGATATGATTGTTGCCGGTGTTATTGACCCGACTAAAGTAGTCAGATCAACCCTGGAAAATGCAGCCTCTGCGGCTTCCATGATTTTAATCACTGAAGCTGTTTTGGCTGAAAAACCGGAAGAGAAAAAAGAAAGAGCAGGCACCATGCCTCCGGGAGGCATGGCAGGCATGGATATGGGGTATTAAGCCAGAAAACATTTTTCACTGACACAGGGGCCCTTGTTTTTAACAGGGGCTCTGTGTATAATGAAAAAGGAATAAAAGGTCGCGAGAAAAGTTAAACATTAAAATTTATGAGCACTTTTCAGATTATTTTATTAATAATAGTCATTTTACTTGTCGGATGGTTCATTTTAACCTATAACCGTTTTATTGCCCTCCGCAACAGGGCCAAGGAGGCTTGGGCAGATATTGATGTTCAGCTGAGGAGAAGGTATGACTTGATTCCCAACCTGGTTGAAACGGTCAAAGGCTATGCAGCTCACGAGAAGACAACCTTTGAAAATGTAACCAAGGCCAGGACAGCTGCCATGACAGCAGAGCAATCGGGAGATCCTAAAAAAATAGGCGAGGCAGAGAACATGCTTTCCGGGACCCTGAAGACTCTTTTTGCCGTGGCTGAAAACTATCCCCAGCTCAGGGCGGCAGAAAATTTTGTTGAGCTGCAGAGAGAACTCCGCGATACGGAAGATAAGATTCAGGCGGCCAGAAGATTTTACAACACCAATGTCAGGAACATGAATATAAAGATCGAAAGCTTTCCCGCCAACATAATAGCTAAGATTTTTAATTTCGCCAAAATGGACTTTTTTGAGATAGTAGAGCCGGCTGCCAAAGAGCCGGTAGCTGTGAAGTTTTAAACCGAAGCTTAATACATCGAATTTTTATGGCAAATCTATACGTTCAATCTGAATCAAACGTCAGAAAGACTTGGTTTTACCTGTTTTTCTTTTTGATTTTAATCATTGCTATCGGCTGGATCATTTCTTATTTTTTACAGGATGCGACTATTCTATATGTGGCTGTAATTTTGAGCGTGCTTTTGAATTTTTTTGCCTATTGGAATTCTCATAAGATAGTTCTGGCTTTTAGCAAGGCCAAGCCCGTTGAAAAGCAGGATAACCCAGAGCTTTACAGGCTGGTTGAAAATCTTTGCATTACTGCCGGGCTCCCCTTGCCTAAAATTTACATCATAGATTCTGACCAGCCCAATGCTTTTGCCACCGGCCGCAACCCAAAAAACGCAGTGGTGGCCGTAACCCGCGGCCTTCTTAACAAGCTGGAAAGAACAGAGTTGGAAGGAGTCATTGCTCACGAACTTGCCCACATCGGTAATAAAGACATGCTTCTGCAGACCGTTGTCGTGGTTTTGGTGGGTTTTATCGTGATACTGACGCATTTTTTCTTCAGAATAGCTTTCTGGAGCAATTTGGGCAGGGGCCGCGAGGGAGGATATGTAAGATTGATTATGATAGCAGTGGCTCTGGTTTTGGCGATTTTGGCCCCTATTTTAGCCCAGCTGCTGAAAATGGCTATTTCCAGAAAAAGGGAGTTTTTGGCTGATGCTTCAGGAGCCTTATTAACCAGGTATCCTGAAGGATTGGCCAGAGCCCTTGAAAAGATTTCAGCTGATCCCAATCCTTTGAAAACAGCCAGTGATGCCACTTCCCATCTTTATATCGCCAGTCCTTTCCGGGGCAAAGAAAAAACATCCTGGCTGCACAAGCTTTTCATGACTCATCCGCCCGTGCAAGAAAGAGTTAGGGCGCTGAGAGATATAAAGATTTAATTTTTTTATGATTTGTCCAACAGATAAAATAACCCTGGATAAAGCAGTAGTATTCGGCGTTGAAGTGGAGTATTGCCCCAAATGTCTCGGTCTTTGGTTTGAGGAAGAAGAGTTGAGATGGGCCAAGGATAATAAAGAAGCAAACTTGCAATGGCTTGATATTGATCTATGGAAAGACAATGACAAATTTAAAATTTCTCCGGGAAAAAAACTTTGTCCGAAAGACAGGCTCCCTCTTTATGAGACAGAATACGGAGATTCCGGCATTGAGGTTGATATTTGCAATGTCTGCAAAGGGGTTTGGCTGGACAGAGGAGAGTTCCAAAAAATTATCAGATATCTAAAAGAAAAGGCTGACCAGAAGATTTTGAACAATTACGCAAAGACCTTGAGAGGGGAGTTTTGGGAGATATTCGCCGGTCCGGAAACCTTTAAAGAAGAACTGAACGATTTTCTGGCTGTTTTAAAGCTTTTGAATTACAAGCTTTTAGCCCAGTATCCCGGTATTCATAAGACAATTGGCCAGCTGCAGAAATAAAATCAACTTTGCCCAATGAGGAGGAGTCGGATAGTCTGGCTTATTCCAACGGCTTGGAAAGCCGTGCCTCGTAAGAGGCCCGTGGGTTCAAATCCCACCTCCTCCGCCAGACAGGATTTTGCAAGCGGTTGGAAACAGTCTCGTTTCGCTCGGCGGCTAATTTGTATTCATTTTTGGGCGAAAACAAAAAAGATTTATCAATGAGGGCAAAAGAAATTTTTTAATCATAATCTTCATAGTTGATAAAAAATTAATAATAATTAACATAAGTATTTAAAATTATGGGATT